>Ga0208961_1000048_pt1 | contig 61845 bp, 6 predicted proteins | sample RifOxyB3_FD_184034 | JGI IMG/M metagenome (GOLD analysis project Ga0208961, IMG submission 184034) | Groundwater microbial communities from Rifle, Colorado - Rifle Oxygen_injection B3 (SPAdes) | ecosystem: Environmental > Aquatic > Deep subsurface > Groundwater | place: Rifle, Colorado, United...
GCCGTCCGCCCTCTTTCCCCCAATCGTCGCCCCGCGGGCGCAAGACCCGCGGCGGCGCGAACCGGTGCGAGTAACATCAACCTATGATCGGCCGGGGGACGCTGACGCATGACGACCTGACTCGCGCTGCCGCTTTACTCCACACCCAACGTCGTGTAGAGTGGTGCTTGCCGTGTCTCCGGCGGCAGACGAGCACATGAGCGATAACGACACAACGCACAACCCCGAAACACCGACCCGACCCGAACTGCAGTTCGCGGCCGGCGGAGCGACCATCTCGGATTACCTGCGCCAGCGCGGCTTGCGCACGGCGGCCGACTCGACCGCCGGCGCTGCCCCAGGCAACACCGACACGCGCCGGTACGAAGTCGATCAGGTTGTGGCGCAGGGCGGCATGGGCGTGGTGCTCGCCGCGCAGGACGTGAACTGCCGCCGCACCGTCGCGGTCAAAGTGCTGCTCGACCCGGACCAGGTGTCCAGCGACGACATGCTGCGGTTCATCGAGGAAGCGCAGATCACGGCGCAACTCGAGCACCCGGGCATCATTCCGGTGTACGAACTGGGCGTAGATGCCGCCGGGCACGTCTTCTACAGCATGAAGTACGTCAAAGGCGTCACCCTCTACGACATCCTCTCCGGCATCCACAAACGCCAACCCGCGATGCTCGCCAAGTACCCGCTGAACCGTCTGCTGAACATCTTCCTGCGCGCCAGCGAGGCCGTGGCCTTCGCACACTCGAAGGGCGTCGTCCACCGCGACCTGAAACCCGAAAACATCATGGTCGGCGAATTCGGCGAAGTCCTCGTCCTGGACTGGGGCATTGCCAAAGTGCTGGGGCGTGACGAGGGGCGAGGGACGAGGGGCGAGGAGACCGGTCCCGGCAAGACATCGACGACGTCCCGACTCCGCCGTCGTGACCTGCAAGGGCAAGCCCCGCCGCCAGACTCACAGCCGCATTCACTCACAAATCCACGCGCTCACACACTCGCACACCAAAGTTCCACCACGATCGAATCCGTCCGTTCCGGTGGCGCCATGGACCTGCGTGTGACCCTGGACGGCGAGGTCAAGGGGACGCCGCTGTTCATGGCGCCGGAGCAGGCGGAAGGCAACGTCGACAAGATCGACCGCCGCACCGACGTCTACGCCCTCGGCGGCATCCTGTACAACATCCTGACCCTGCGCCCCCCCATCGAAGGCTACTCCTCCGACGAAGCCATCACCAATGTCCTGCAGGGGAACATCGTCCCGCCCGCCACACTGAACCAGCCCAGCGCCACCGTGCGCATGCCTCCCTCGACGCGACCCACGGTCCGAAGCACGCGCGACTTGGCCAGGCACGCCAGCGACGCCTACCGCAAGGCAGCCGTGGACGAACCCGAAACGGAAACCGAAACGCTCCCACACTGCCCCGGCGGGCGTATCCCGGAGGCGCTGTCCGCGGTCGCCATGAAGGCCCTCGCGCACGCGCCCAAAGACCGCTACCAGACGGTCCAGGCACTGCAGCATGACATCGAAGCGTACCAGGCCGGTTTTGCCACCTCGGCGGAGGACGCCGGGGCCATGCGTCAACTCTGGTTGCTCGTCCGCCGCCGCCGCGTCGAGTTCACCTCGCTGGCTGCCGCACTGGCCGTCATCCTGGCCCTGTCCGCCCTGTTCGTTTCGCGCCTGGCCCGCGAAAAGGGCGAAGCGGTCCGCGCCCGCCGGCAGGCCGAGGCCCGCGCAAAGGAAACCGAAGAGGCCCGGGCTGCCGTGCTTCGACTCAGCGCTCAGGCCGCGCCCGAGTTCGTGACCAAAACCCGGAAACTCATGGACCTCAAGGCCTGGGACGAAGCCCTGGCGACCGTGACCATGGCCGTCGGACTGGACCCGACACTCTGGGAGGCGTGGTTCCTGAAAGGCATTCTGGAACTGGGCAATCAGGACTTCTCCCAGGCCGGCGAGAGCTTCACCAGTGCCTGCCGCATCGCACCAACCGGCTCACCCGAACACCGCAAGTCCGCCATGTATTCGGAACTCGCCCGCAAGTGCGCCAACATCGCGGAGACGAGCGGCGGCCGGAAATCAAATGACATCACCTACGCCTTGGCGCGTGCCCTCGAACAGGCCGAAGAATACCTCGTCTCCGCCCGACTCTACCGGGAGAGCGGCAAGGAGCGACCCGGCGCGTTCAGCATCGAGATGGTCGCTGCCGTCAAGGGCCTGCAGGCGGCAAACCGCGGCCTGCAGGCCGAACACCTCCGGGTTCGGGAGATCGACGGCGTCAGCCTCGCCTGCCACCGCGACACGCTCGTCGACATCGCGCCCCTGACCGGAACGCCACTGACCCATCTGGACCTGCGAGGCACCCGGGTCCGGAATCTCAAACCCCTGCACGGCCTGCCGTTGACGGAACTGCGACTGGGCCGAACCCTTGTCTCCGATCTGCGCCCCCTCGCCGAACTACACCTCACGCTCCTGGACCTGCACAAAACCAAAGTCACGGACATCTCGCCTCTCGCCGAGCTGCCCATTGAAGAACTCGACTTGGCCGGCACCGGCGTGAAGAACCTTCGGCCCCTCGCCAAACTGCCGCTCCGCCGCCTCGTCCTGGCCGGTACGCCCGTGGCCGACATCTCCGCCCTGCACGACCTGCACCAACTCGAGTTTCTCGATCTGCACCAGACCCTGGTAACCGACCTGCGACCGCTGATCGGATTGCCGCTGAAAGAGTTGCGCCTCACGGAAACGCCCGTCACCGACCTCACACCCCTCGCAGACTTGCCGCTGGAAAGCTTGACCATCACACCCGCCGACATCAAGAAAGGCCTGGATCTGGTCCGCCACCTGCCCTGCGCCAAGCCTATTGTCGGCATGCCCTGGGCCGTCTGGGACGTGGGCATTGAATTCGTCCCCATTGCCGCCGGTGTCTTCCTTCGCGATAGCCTGGAAATCCACCTCGAACACGCGTTTTGGATGGGCCGTTGCGAAGTGACCCAAGCCCAGTACCAGGCGCTGATGAACGCAAACCCGAGCGCGAACCGCAACGACTCGTTCCCGGTCGAAACCGTCACCTGGTTCCAGGCCGACGAGTTCTGCAGAAAACTCACCCAGCACGAGGAGGACGCGGGGCGCCTGCCGGACGGGTATGTATACCGCCTCCCCACGGAAGCCGAGTGGGAGTACTCCTGCCGCGCCGGCACCACCATTCCGCAGTTCTTCGGCACCGACCCCGGCGCCGTCAGCATTTTCGCCAACTTCCGCGACAAGTCTTTCGAACAACCCGACGGCGATAAGGACTGGAGCGTCAAGGATAAAGACTACGACGACGGATTCCCGAACCTGGCCCCGATCGGCTCCTTCGAACCGAACCCGTGGGGACTCTATGACATGTACGGCAACGTCCGCGAGTGGTGCCTGGATTGGTACGCCGACTCCCCGAAGGAGGGACAGTCCGACCCGCGCGGCCCGGACACGGGCGATGCCCGCGTCGAACGCGGCTCACACTGGGCCTGCCCGTCCAGGTGGTGCCGCTCGGACTGGCGCAGCAACGACCCACCAGACAAGACCAGTTCCTGCATCGGGTTCCGCGTCGTCCTGGCCCCGAAGTGAGTCCACCCACGGCTGGAACGGGGGCATGACCTCAACCTGCGTGCTGCGGAAGCGCCCCCCGAGAGACCGCTCGATCATGCCCAACCGTTACTCCGACGTTTCCGTCTGAGTCCCGCCTTTCAGGGCCCGTCGATTGATGCAGCACCAAGACAGCCCGCGAGGACGCGGGCGCTCCAGTTCGGATTGAGCACGAAACTTGGAGCGCCCGCGTCCTCGCGGGCTCCGGAAGCGTCGTGGCCAGTTTCACCTCGGGATGACCGGGCGGTATGCCGCCCGGGAGCTGCTGACGCGTCGCCGCTCTGCAGGAACAACGTTGGACAGGCGCGGTTTCCGGTACACATTACTGCACCGGCCGCGCGTAAGACCTTTCCCCCGCTCCGACGCCCGCGGCAAACAGCGAGGACCCAACTGAATGAGCAACGACATCGGCAGCGTCTGTAAAGCCATCATCGAGTATCTCAAGCGTGTCCAAGACGTCACACCGGGCGAGTACTTCGGCTCGTTCTGGAGCGAGAAAGCCTACCACGGCCCACTGCTGGACTACCACGCCGGCGGCAGTCACCACCACCGTTCCGCCGGCAGCGCCGGCCACGCGCTCTACCTCGTTGGCCGCGCCCAAAACGATGTGGACCTCGTGCGGCGCGCCGAACTCGCCTTCGACTGGCTCGTGGCACGACAGCGACCGAGTGGCGGCTTCTTCGAGATTCAGAACAATGAGAAGACCTCCGACTGGGAACTCACCGGCCTGGAGGAGTGCTCGACCATCGAAACCGCATTCGCCACCCGCGGCATCGCTCACGCCCTGCTCGCCGGATTGCCACCCAAGAAACTGTACTCCGACTGCCTGCAAAAGGCCGGGCACTGGCAACTCGCCATCGAGTGGCCGCACGGTTCCGGCGTGTTCCCCCACCACGAACGCTCACCCTACGACTGCCTCAACGCCAATCTGCATGCAGCCGAGACACTCGCCGTGGCCTTCACCGCCATGGACAAGATCTACGGCCGGCGACTGAACATCTTCTTCGAGGGCGCGCGCCGAAGCGTCCGCCACACCCTCGAACAACAGTGGCCGGACGGCTGCTTCCCGTACCGTGCCAACCAAGGCGCTACGATCAACTACACCTCCCTGGTGCTGTGGTGCCTGCTCAACATCACCGACGTGCTTCCGGAAGGGCCGCGCCAGGCCCTCGTCCCTGGTGACGCTATCGACGAACACCTGAAACGCGCCGGGGCATTCCTCCGGGGCTGCGTCGCTACCGACGGCTCGCTCGCCTGGGAGAAAAACGAGACCAGTACGGCCAAACACAATATCTGGACCTACATCATCACCTACAACGTGCTTCGACGCATGGGCGGCGAGAAAAACCGCGAGACCGCCGACCGACTGCTGAACTACGTGATGCAAATGCGGACCGCGTCCGGCCTGCTGCCCGTGCGCGACTGCGGCGAGGAAATCACTGAGTGCGCCTACATGCAGGCGGATATGCTCTTGTTCCTGCTCCCGTTCTCAAACCTGGTCGCGGCCCCAAAATGACGTCCGTACGCCCTTCAGGCGGAAGTGGCAGCGAGCTTCAGCGAGCGGTCAACGCACGGCTCGATGAAGCTCGCCGAGGCTTCCGGCTGAAGCCGGGACACCAGGCCGGCGTGGTTGCTACCGTCACAAAATCGACCCAAAAACGCGAGATTGGAGTCGTGGGGTACCATATCATCCACCCGTCATGCACCCCCCCGTCCCCCGACACCCGACACCCGACACCCGACACCCGACACCCCGGCATCACCTCTCCAAACACCTGATCGGAACCGCAGCATGGGCAAGAAGAAACCAAGACCCGACGCCGACGCCCCGGATAACGCGGCGAATTTCAAAGTGAACCCGTTTGCCGCCCTCAGTGCGGCCAAACTCGTCATCCCCGCGGAACCGCCCCCGCCTCAACCGCCGGCGCCGCCACCGGCCCCAGCCCCCGGCGCCAAGCTTTCCCCCGCCGACCGCGAACTGCTGCAGGTCTTCAAGAACGCGTCCTTGTCGGTCGGAGGCGACACGCCTGGCGCTCCGGCCACGCGTCTAGGTGGCCCTCTGCGTGGCCGCGTCCGACTCCAGGTCCAGCGCAAGGGCAAGGGCGGCAAGACTGTCACGCGCGTGCTCGGCCTCGCCGACCTCAGCGTGAAGGACCAGATGGAACTGGCGTGCGAACTGCGCCAGGCCTTGGGCACCGGCGCGCACTTCGACGAAGACACGCTCGAACTCCATGGCGACCTGCGCGACCGCGCCGCCGAGTGGTTCCGCAAACACAACTACGCCATCGCCTGATGCGCCACAGCACCCGCTCGTAGCCCCCAACCCACACCATTCCCCCCCCTTCTCCGGGCGGGCCTATCAAGCTAACGATGCCGGCGGTTGTCGCTGCCGTGGATCGACACTCCGAGAAAGTAGTGCATGGCTCCAGCCTTGCACTCTCCCGCCCACGGCGAAAGCCCCGGCGCGGATCGGGAACGGTACCGCAAGGCTGGAGCCATGCTGCTACTCTGCGGGACACGCGCGAGCCACCGCCGTCAACTTGATAGCTATGCCTTCTCCGCGCGGGCTGACCCGAAGCGGGCACTCGGCGTCTGCGACACCGCCATCCTGTGCCAGAGGCAAAACCAGGCGAGGACACCTTTTGACTTCGCTCCGATTCGAACTACATTCAAACATGATAAAGGAACAAGAAATGGACGACCTTGACGCGGCATACAAGAAGCGTTTCGGTCACTGTCCTGATTTCCGGTGGTATCGAGGCGACCTCGACGCCTACGCCGTGATGATCCGCAAGGCCGTTGCGAACAAGCAACCGTTGCCCGACTACAATGAAGCCCACGGCATCCGTGCCGACGCCCGAACCTGACCCCCCCCCCGAGCCAGGCACTGGCACACCGCGCACTCCCCCTGTCGCCGTTGCCGCTCTCGATTTTGGGGACGAATCGCAGACTCTCCGATTGCACGCCCTGCCGCGTTTTCTTCCCGACAGCACCGAACAGACCCGGGGCAGTTACCCGGGATATGGGAACCGATGGACCCCGAAGTTCCCCACGCGCAGACGCGAATGAGATGGCGGGAATGGACTGCTCGCCACGTTGACTCTCGGAGAGGATTCCAAGGCCGCTTACGGGCACCAGATAGAAGGACAGGCTGTGTGCCGTAAGTCTTTGGAGAAGAAGAGGTGGTGGTAGGGCTTGGATTCGAACCAAGGAAGGCATTGCCAGCAGATTTACAGTCTGCCCCGTTTGGCCACTTCGGTACCCTACCACTCGTCAAAGAACTGCTTGCCGGACAGCTCACCGGTCTCTGTGAGGCCGGAGACTCTCGGCAAAGCACGTAATGTAGGCGTGTCCTCCCGTCCTGACAAGACGTCGCGCCGGGAAAAATGACGTCAACCCCGCCTCGCACCGCAAAAACCGGCGGGACGCAGTTGCAAAACACGTCTCTCTTTCCTATGTTATGCTCTGTCGTGCGCGCTTAGTTCAGTTGGCTAGAACGCTACCTTCACACGGTAGAGGTCGTAGGTTCGAGTCCTACAGCGCGCACCATCCCCCCCTCACCCGCCCCCTCCCCCAGCGTCACTTGGCGTCGCTGCCCTTCGGGGCCTTCTTGCGCGGATCAACCTTCTCGTTCACGGTCTCGCCCCAGGAGAAGGGACGATCAACGGCGAGAGGCAACCGGACGTATGCCGGCCCGATGCCGCTCGGCAACCCATCCACCCAGCCACTGCCAAACGCGAAGTACTGGTTCATCGGCATGGTCCGGAACTCGTTCAACACCACCGTCGCGTGCAGGAAGAAGGTATTCAGCAGCGACACCGAATCGGACGGAACCAGCGCGCCCATCAGCGCGCCGAATGTCAGAGGCGTAGCACCGATCGCGGGATTCTGCGCCAGCGCGATGGCATTCAACAGGTCGCTGGGGCCGCCAAACGTGTTGCCGTTCACGAAGATGACACCGGGCGGAGTGTTCCCCACCCCGGCGTAATCCACGGGGCCGCCGAACGTGCCGTCGACAACGGCCCAGAAGGGCCCGACCCCGGCCGGATCCAGCGACGTCAGGGTCAGCCCCTGGCCGGCGTTCAGCTCAACCGGATTCCCCGGCACCCCGATCACGCCCGTACCCACCGTGATGTTGATCGGACCGGCAATCGCAACGGCATTGATCGTCCCGTTGTTGTCAATGTCCTGAACCGAGTCGCCGGCGTACATGTTGATGGTATTGCCGGCGTGGATGGCATCGGCGTGCAGATTCACGTTTCCGGTTGTGGCCGTGATGTTGGCGTCATAGTCCGCCCGCACATCGGTGACCGTCACCACAGTCCCGGTGATGTCAACCTGAGATGCATCATCAACCAGTCCGTTGATCCGCCCCTTGTCCAGGGCATACACCTGCACGGCGTCCACCGCGCCGTCCGCAGCGACCGCCACATCACCGGCGTTGGCGATCACGCTGGCCAGCGTCAGGCTGCCGCCGCCCGTCTGGCTGAAGCTGATATCAGACCTGTCGCCGTTGACCAGCACGTTCAACGTCGCAGCCCCGGCAAAGTCGTTAGCCAGCACCACGTCCGCCATGTTGCCTGTGGTGTGAGCGGTAATGTCGGCAACCCCCAACTCCAGCGGTCGATCCACGCCGATCCCGTTCACGGCCGTCAGATTCAGCGTCTGCGCGGCAATGTCCAGCGCCGGCGCGGCTGCATCGTCCACGTCGTCCAGCATGGTCCCGACACTTGACAGCGTCACGCTGCCTGCCGCGCCCGCGTTGATGAACCCGATCGGCAGGTTCCCCGCCACGTCCGCCAAGTCAAATGTCCCGTTCAACCCGCTCGAATCGGCGTTCAACGCCGTGACGGCGTCGATCTCCAGCGCGCCACCCGGCGCGTCCGTGCCGATGTTCCCGCTCACGCCGCCCGTGCCGGCCGTAAGGCTGATCGTCGTGCCGGCAATATCGATGTCCGTATCGTTGCCCGCTTCCTGAATGTCCGCGTCGGCGGTCAGCGTGACCGTGCCCGTGCCGGCCAGGATCGCGGCCACCGGCATGTCCCCGACCACGTCGTCGATCGCGATGTTCGCATGGGGCGTCGACGCGCTCAGCGCCGTGGTCGCATCAACGTCCAAGGCCCCGTTCACGCCGCCGATCGCGCCCGCCGTGGAGGTCAGGTTGATCGTCGCACCCGTGATGTTCGCCGTGTTGTCGCCCGTGCCGACCGAGTTGTCGATCGCCCCGGCCGCGTTCAGGACGACCGTGTTGTTGATCGTGTTGCCCGCCACGTTGGTCACGTACACGGCGAACGGACCGGTCTGAGTGTAGGCGATGTCGCCGTTGCCCGTGTGCACGTCGGTCAGCGTCACCGCGCCGTCAGCCGTGTTGCTCAGGCTGATCGCGCCCGTGCCCGTCACCGCCGTCAGTGTGTCCACACCGCCCAGCTCCAGCGGCAGGCCCGCACCGATGCCGGTGACCGCCGTCAGGTTCAGTGTGTTCGCCAGGATGTCCAGCGCCGGCGCGGCCGCATCGTTCACGTCGTCCAGCATGGTCCCGGTGCTGGACAGCGTCACGCTGCCCGCCGCACCCGCGTCGATGTACCCGATCGCCAGGTTGCCCGCCGTGTCGGCCAGGTTGAACGTGCCGTTCAGCCCGCTCGCATCCGCGTTCAGCGCCGTGGTGGCGTCCATCTCGATAGCACCGCCAGGCAGGTCGGTGCCGATGTTCCCGCTCACCCCGCCCGTGCCGGCCGTCAGACTGATCGTCGCACCGGCGATGTCGATGTCCGGATCGTTGCCCGCTTCCTGGATATCTGCGTCCGCGGCCAGGGTCACGTTCCCTGCACCCGCGTTAACCAACGCCACGTTCAGGTCGCCGGTGACTTCGTTCAAGCCGATATTCCCGCCTGCCGTGGTCGCCGTCACCTGCCCGGACTCGAGGTCGATCGCCCCAGCGGCGCCAATGCCGCCGCCAAGAACCGTCAAGGTCACGTTCCCGCCGATGATATCGGCCGCGCCGCCCGGCGTCACAGATTCAATTCCGCCCGCGGAGGTCAGGGTCACCGCCGCGTTGGTGGTGCTCTGGATCAGGTTCACATTCATGATTCCGGCCGTCTCATACAGGTTCACCGTGTTCAGGGCCGTGGCTGTCACGGACCGGTTCGTGTCGATCTCGATCGCATCGGTCCCGTTCTCCTGCGCGATCATGCCCGCCCCGGCCGTCAGCACCACCGCACCGGCGCGAATCTCCGCCGTGCCGTCGTTGTTCGCGTTCGCTTCCACGATGTTGCCCGTGCCGGCGATCACCGTCAGCGTCCCGACCAACTGCGTGTCGACCGTGCCGTTGGTCGCGCTCAGGATATCCTGCGTCATCACGATGCTGCCGTCGTGGCCCGCGCCGTCGTTGATGAACCACACGTCACCGGGGGCGGTCACGTTCACGTCGCCGGTCACCACCACGCCGCCCCCCAGATCCTTCAGCCCCACCGTCGAGGACACCGGCCCCCCGATCACCACGTCACTGCCCGCGCCGCCGGCTGCCAGCGTGATCACGCCGCCATCGCGCGCCGTCACCGCACCGGCGATCAGCAAATCACCGGCCAGTGTCGTGATCGTGATGTCGCCGCTGTTGACGCCCTCGTCAAACACGTCCGCCTGCGTCGCCGCCAACACCGTCAACGCGCCGGCATTCACGATACCGATCCCACCGTCCACCGTTGCGCCCCAGGCCGGGTTGTTCGCCGCCGTCAGGGTCGTCACGTTGGTCTCCAGCGCGTCACCGCTGCCGATCCCGCCGGTCGCGGTCAGGCTCAGGTCCGTGGCCATTACGTTCGCTCCGGCGCCATCCCCGTCCGTCACTGCGCCCGTGCTGCTCAGCGTCACGTTGCCCGCGCCCGCGTTCACGGCGCCCAGGGACAAGTCCCCGGCCTTGTCGGCCAGTGCGATGTTCGCATTCACGCTGGACGCTGTCAGCAACCCGGCCGCGTCGATCTCGATCGGGTCCACCGTGCCGATGCCGCCACCCAGTGCGCTCAGCGTCAACGCGCCGGCGGCGATGTCAATGCCCGCGTCCTGCGGCACCGCCTCTTCGATCCGCGCCGCCGCGGTCAGCGTCACACTGCCTGTGCCGGCCAGGATTGCGTCCACCGGCATGTCCCCGGTCACGTCGTCGATCGCAATGTTCGCATTCGCCGTCGAGGCGCTCAGCGCCGTGGTCGCGTTCACGTCCACGGCCCCGTTCACGCCGCCGATCGCACCGGCTGTCGTCGCCAGGTTCATCGTCGCACCCGTGATGTTCGCCGCGTTGTCGCCCGTGCCGACCGAGTTGTCGATCGGCCCGGCCGCGTTCAGGACAACCGTGTTGTTGATCGTGTTGCCGGCCACGTTGGTCACGTACAGGGCGAACGCCCCGGTCTGCGTGTAGGTGATGTCGCCGTTGCCCGTGCGCACGTCGGCCAGCGTCGCCGCACCGTCCGCCGCGTTGCTCAGACTGATCGCGCCCGTCGTGGTCACCGCCGTCAGCGTGTCCACACCACCCAGTTCCAGCGGCAGGCCAGCGCCGATGCCGTTCGCCGCCGTCAGGTTCAGGGTGCTCGCCGCGATATCCAGCGCCGGCGCGGCCGCATCGTTCACGTCGTCCAGCATGATCCCGACGCTGGACAGCGTCACGCTGCCGCCCACACCCGCGTCGATGTACCCGATCGCCAGGTTGCCGGCCGTGTCAGCCAGGTTGAACGTGCCGTTCAGCCCGTTGGCGTCCGCGTTCAGGGCAACGGTCGCGTCCATCTCAATAACGCCGCCCGGCGCGTCAGTGCCGATGTTCCCGCTCACTCCGCCCGTGCCCGCCGTCAGACTGATCGTCGCGCCCGCGATGTCGATATCCGTATCGTTGCCCGCTTCCTGGATATCCGCGTCCGCCGTCAGAGTCACGTCGCCGCCGGCCGCGTCGACCAGCGCCACGTAGAGGTCGCCGGTGACTTCGGTCAGGTCAATGTCGCCACCGGAACTGGTCGCGATCACGGAACCCGAATCCAGGTCCAGCGTCCCGGCCGCGCCGATGCCGCCGCCCAGCGCCGTCAGCGTCAGGATCCCGCCCACCACGTCCGCAGTCCCGTCGGCGGAATTCGCCGACTCAATCCCGCCCGCCGAGGTCAGCGTCACGGCCGCGTTGCTCGTGCTCCGAATGAGGTTGACGATCATGTCGCCGGCCGTCTCATACAGGTTAACCGCGTTCAGAGCCGTGGCCGTCACCTGCGTGCGCGTGTCCATATCGATCGCACCGCCGGCGCCCTGCCCGATCTGGCCATTCACCGCGCTCAGCGTCACCGTGCGCGCCCGAATGTCCAGGTCCGGCGCCGCGGTGTCGTTGAACGACTCCACGATGTCCCCGGTCCGCGCCGTCACCGTCACGTCCGCAGCGCTTCCGCTCGTCACCGCCGTATCCAGCAGCGCGGCGGCGGCGGCAAAGTCAACGTCCCCGTCCGCCGTGATGGCGATGTTGCCGCCCGACGCCACCGTCACCGCGGCGGCAATCCGCACGTCGCCGCCCTGCCCGATGGCGGTGGTCAGCGTCACACCACCATTGCTGTCGTAGCCGGCAATCGTGTTCGCGTTGCTCGTCGTAATCGGTGCGTTGACGTCGATATTCGTGTCTGCCGTGATCACGATCGCCCCGGCATTTACCGGACCGGTGCCGATATCCTTCAGGCCGGCCGTCGAGTTCACCGGGCCGCCGATCACCACGTCACTGCCGGCACCGCCGGCCGTCAGCGTGATCACGCCGCCATCCCACGCCTGCACCGGGCCGCCGATCGTCAGGTCCCCGGCCGTTGTCGCCAGGGTGATGCCACCGCTGTTGATGCCCTCGTCAAACACGTCCGCCTGCGTCGCGCCCAGCACCGTCAACCCGGTCTGATTCAGAATGTTGATGACGCCGTTCACCGTCGTGCCCCACGCCGGTGTGTTCGCCAGGGTGGCGGTGTCGACGGCGGCCTGGATGGCCTGGGCGGCCGTGCCGATGCCGGCCGTCGCGTCGGCAACGAGGTCCGCACCCCGGATCAGGCCGGCACCGGTGATCGAGCCGGCGCTGTTCAGGTCGATCGTGTCATCCAGCGCCGTCAGCGTGCCGCTCAGCACGATGTTGCCGGTGGTCGTGGTCGTCAAGGCGATGTCGCCCGCGTGGTTCGCGGTGACGCTGCCGCCTATCGTCAGATCCGCGCCCGTGTTGCTCAAGGCAACCTGATCGCCCGCGACCGTGGTGAACACAACACTGCCGCCGCCAGCCTGGTCAAAGGCCACGGCCGCGTCCACAGTCTGCAGGCTGGCAACCGTCACGGCCCCAGCCAGGGTGTTGTCAATATCGATCGCCCCGCTCGTGGTGCTGTCCGCGCTGATCGCACTCGCGGCCAGTTCCAGCGCCACCGCGTTACCGATGCCGGTCACTGCGTTCAGATCCACCGTGGCTGCGGTCACCAACCCGGCGCCGTTGATAGCGCCAACAGAATTGACCGTCACGGTATCACCGACCGCGGTGGTCGTCCCCGTCAGGATGACGTCGCCCGCGCCGACGGTCTGGTACAGCACATTGCCCGCGTTCTCAGCGGTCACCGGACCGGTGATCGTCACGCCTGCACCCGTGTTGGTCAGAGTGATGTTGTCGCCGGTGACCGTGGCGAAGCTGACCGCGCCGCCGCCGCTCTGGTCGAACGTCACGGCCGCGCCGCTGGTCTGCAGGGAGGTCACGCTGACCGGCCCGGCCAGCGTGTTGTTGATGTCGATCGCCCCGCTCGCGGCGCTGTCCGCGCTGATCGCACCCGCGGCCAGTTCCAGCGCCACCGCGTTGCCGATGCCGGTCACGGCGTTCAAGTCGACTGTGGCTGCGGTCACCGACCCAGCGCCGTTGATGGCGCCGGCTGAGCTCACCGTCACAGTGTCGCCGACCGCGGTGGTCGTCCCCGTCAGGGTGATGTCGCCCGTGCCGATGGTCTGGTACAGCACATTGCCCGCATTCTGGGCGGTCACCGGACCGTTGATCGTCACGCCCGCACCAGTGTTCGCCAGAGTGATGCTGTCGCCGGTGACCGTAGCGAAGGTGACGGCGCCGCCACCGTTCTGACCGAAGGTCACGGCCGCGCCGCTGGTCTGCAGGGTCGTCACATTAACCGGCCCGGCCAGCGTGTTGGAAACATCGATCGCCCCGCCCGTGGAACTGAGCGCCAGATTGGCGCCGCCCAACTCCAGCGGCAGGCCCGCGCCGATGCCGGTCACCGCCGTCAGGTTCATGGTATTCGCCCGGATATCCAGCGCCGGTGCGGCGGCATCGTTCACGTCGTCCAGCATGGTGCCGACGCTGGACAGCGTCACGCTGCCCGCCGCACCCGCGTCGATGTACCCGATCGCCAGGTCGCCCGCCAGGTCGGCGAGGTTGAACGTGCCGTCCAGGCCGCTGGCGGCCGCGTTCAGGACCACGGTCGCGTCGATCTCGATCTTGCCGCCCGGGGCGTCGGTGCCGATGTTCGCACTCAAGCCACCCGTGCCGGCCGTCAGGCTAATCGTCGCGCCGGCGATGTCGATATCCGGATCGTTGCCCGCTTCCTGGATGTCCGCGTCCGCCGTCAGGGTCACGTCGCCGCCGGCCGCGTTGACCAGCGCGACGTTCAGGTCGCCGGCCACCTCGGTCAGGTCAATGTCACCACCGGCACTCGTCGCCGTCACCGACCCGGAATTCAGTTCCAGCGTCCCGGCCGCGCCGATTCCGCCGCCCAGCGCTGTCAGGGTCAGAACCCCGCCCACCACATCCGCAGTCCCGTCGCCGGAGTTCACCGACGCGATCCCGCCCGCAGAGGTCAGGATCACCGCCGCGTTGCTCGTGCTCTGGATCAGGTCTACGTTCATGATTCCGGCCGTCTCATACAGGTTCACCGCGTTCAGGGCCGTGGCTGTCACGGACCGGTCCGTGTCAATCTCGATCGCATCGGTCCCGTTCTCCTGCGCGATCATGCCCGCCCCGGCCGTCAGCACCACCGCACCGGCACGTATCTCCGCCGCGACGTCGTTGTTTGCGTTCGCTTCCACGATGTTGCCCGTGCCCGCAATCACCGTCAGCGTCCCGGCCAACCGCGTCTCGATCGTGCCGTCGGTCGCGCCCAGGATGTCCTGCGTGATCACCACGCTGCCGTCGTGGCCCGCGCCGTCGTTGATGAACCACACGTCGGCGGCGGCGCCCACATTCACGTCCCCGGGCCGCACCACGCCCGTACCCAGGTCCTTCAGCCCCACGGTCGAGGCTACTGGCCCGCCGATCACCACATCACTGCCCGCGCCGCCGGCCGTCAGCGTGATCACCCCGCCGTCGCGCGCCGTGACCGCACCGTCGATGGCCAGTTCACCGTTCAGCGTCTCGATCGTGATGTCGCCGCTGTTGACGCCCTCGTCAAACACGTCGCCCTGCGTTGCCGCCAACACCGTCAACGCGCCCGCATTCACAACACTGATCGCACCGTCCGCGGTCGCGCCCCAGGCCGGGTTGTTCGCCGCCGTCAGGGTCGTCACGTTGGTCTCCAGCGCGTCGCCGCTGCCGATCCCGCCGGTCGCCGTCAGACTCAGGTCGGTGGCCATCACGTTCGACGCGGCGCCATTCCCGTCCGTCACCGCCCCGACACTGCTCAGCGTCACGTCGCCCACGCCCGCATTGATGTAGCCCAGGGACAGGTCCCCGGCCTTGTCGGCCAGTGCGATGTTCGCATTCAGGCTGGTCGCCGTCAGCAACCCGGCCGCATCGATCTCGATCGGGTCTACCGTGCCGATGCCGCCACCCAGTGCGCTCAGCGTCAACGCGCCGGCGGCGATGTCAATCCCCGCGTCCTGCGGCACCGCCTCTTCGATCCGCGCCGCCGCGGTCAGCGTCACACTGCCTGTGCCGGCCAGGATTGCGTCCACCGGCATGTCCCCGGTCACGTCGTCGATCGCAATGTTCGCATTCGCCGTCGAGGCGCTCAGCGCCGTGGTCGCGTTCACGTCCAACGCCCCGTTCACGCCGCCGATCGCGCCGGCTGTCGTCGCCAGGTTGATCGTCGCGCCGGCGATGTTCGCCGTGTTGTCGCCCGTGCCGACCGAGTTGTCGATCGGCCCGGCCGCGTTCAGGACAACCGTGTTGTTGATCGTGTTGCCGGCCACGTTGGTCACGTACACGGCAAACGCCCCGGTCTGCGTGTAGGTCACATCGCCGTTGCTCGTGTGCACATCGGTCAGCGTCACGTCATTGTCCGCCGCGTTGCTCAGGCTGATCGCGCCCGTCGTGGTCACCGCCGTCAGCGTGTCCACGCCGCCCAGTTCCAGGGGCAGACCAGCACCGATGCCGTTCACTGCCGTCAGGTTCAGCGTATTCGCCCGGATGTCCAGCGCCGGCGCGGCCGCATCGTTCACGTCATCCAGCATGGTGCCGACGCTGGACAGCGTCACGCTGCCGCCCGCACCCGCGTCGATGTATCCGATCGCCAGGTTTCCCGCCAGGTCGGCGAGGGTGAACGTGCCGTCCAGCCCGCTGGCATCCGCGTTCAGGGCCACGGTCGCGTCAATCTCGATCGGCCGCAGCAGGCCGATGTTCCCGCTCACCCCGCCCGTGCCCGCCGTCAGACTGATCGTCGCGCCCGCGACGTCCACCACGTTCGCGTCGCCCCCGACTTCCTCGATATCCCGGTCCGCGGTCAGGGTCACGTTCCCCGTCCCCGCGTTGACCAGCACCACGTTCAGGTCGCCGGTGACCTCGGTCAAACCGATGTTCCCGTTCGCCGTTGTTACCGCCGTCACCTGACTGGACTCGATCTCCAGCGCATTCGCGCCGCCGATTCCCGTCACCGCCGTGATCGCAATACCGCCGTTCGTGGCGTTCACGTCGATCGCGCTGTCGCCGCCGTCAACCACCGCACCGCTGGTGGAGGTGATCGTCACCGCCGCAAGCGCCGCACTCGTGGTGACAAGCCCGCCCAACGTGACATCCTGATCCGCGCTCAGAGTGATCGTCCCGCTGCCGGCATCGATCACGGCGCTGTCACCCAGCACGTCCGCCATGAACAGCATGCCGCTGAGGCCATTGTCCAGACCGTCGTCGTCCGCGCGCACCAGGACATTGCCGGTGCCGGCGGCGGTCACATCCCCGGCCACGCCGAACATGACGTCATCGTCCGCCGTCAGGGTGATGCCGCCCTTGTTCGTCGTGCTGACCGGTGCGTTGACAACCAGCGAACTGGCAGTGCCGTTGGCCTCGATCGTGACGTTGCCGTCTGCCGCGCTGATGCCGGTACCCGTTGCGGTCACGGTGATCGTGCCACCGGCGGTCAGCGTAATGACCCCTGTCGCCGCGTCGCCGTCGTCTGCCGCGGTGTTCGTCAAATTGACGACGTTGATCGCGTTCGTCTCGGAAAGCGCGATGTTGCCGCTGGCCGTGTTGTCGACATCGACAGAAGCCACGATGATCTCGAGCGCGCCGAAGGGTGCGGCACTGCCCACCCCGGTAACCGCGTCAACCACCAGACCGCCGTTCGCGGCGCTCACATCCACGTGCGTGTTGCCGCCGTCGACAATGCCGCCACTGGTCGTGGTCAGCGTGACGGCCGCGTCGGAACTGCTGGTGGTCAGCAACCCGCCCAGCGTGATGTCGCCGTCAGCGGCCAAACGGATCGTCCCGGACCCGGCGTTGACCAGGGCCGCGTCGACCATGGTGATGGTGCCGCCGAGGTTCCCCGCGCGATCGTCCGCGGTAATGACGACGTTCCCCGCACCGGGAGCCGTGATCCCGCCCGCACCCGTAATCGACACATTCCGATCCGCCGTCAACGTCACATCCCCGGCCAGGGCCGAGATGGCAGCCGCCACCTGGACGTCCGAGTTGTCGCCATTGGCGTCCAGCGTGATATCCCCGTCCTTGTCTGCGGTCAACGCCCCGTTGACCGTGATGCTGCCGCCGGCGTTGTTGTCCACCGTGGTCGAGGCCGACAGATCGCCCGCGCCCTTAAGGGTCACGGTCCCCAGTGTCAGGGCCGCGTCCTCATTGCTGATGGTGATGTCGCCCAGAGACGTCTGCGCCGCGGTGATGGTCAGCGTCTGGTCGCCGGTCTGGCTCAGGCTGATGTCGCCGCGGGTGCTGTTCAGGGTGCTGACCGTCACTGCGGTGGTCGCCTGACTCAGCAGGTCGACGCTGCCCCGCGCGTTGCCGACATCCAGGGTCGTGCCCCGGAACTCCAACCGAGCCGTGTTGCCCACGCCCGTTCCGGCCGTCAGGTCGATGTTTGTCCCGACGATGTCGTTGACCGTGTCGTTGCCCGCGGTGAAGTCGTTGATGGCGCCGCGTGCCGTCAGGCTCACGTCGCCATCCGCCGCGTCGACCAGGCCCACGAAGATGTCACTGTTGTCGCTGATGATGAAGTCACCGCCGCCGTTTTCCACCGTCCCCGCCGTCAGCGAGATCGTGCTGTCGGTTTCCAGTGCCTCGACCGGCGTCTGCACGGACACCGCACCGAGCGCATACGTGCCCTGGCCGATGTAGCCCTTGTTGCCGCTGAAGCTCATGGCCAGTGCACCGGCGTAGATCTTGGTCTCGTCGTAGGCGTTGCCGGCGTCCTCGTAGATGCCGCGCACGTCGTCGGTAACGTTGTCGTGGGACACGTTCGTATTGGCCGTAATGGCCACCGTGCCGGCAGTGCGGATCTGCCCCACGTTGCCGTTGCCCTGATCGTAGAACACCACGTCGTCGTCGGCCTTCAAAGTGATCGCACCCGTCGAGGACATGAGCAGCGCGCCGAGCCGGATGTCGCCGTCGTACTCGCCAACCCCGGCGCCGGTCGCCGTGATGTCGATCGTGTGGCTGCCGCTGACAACCATGCCTTCGGTCAGGTTCACGCTGCCCGCCTCGACCAGGACGTCGTCATTGATGATCGTGTTCGACATGGTCACGATGTCGGCGAACACGTTGGTGTCACCCGGAATGGCCAGGGTGCCGTTCACCGTGAATGAGTGCGCCCCGATCCGGTCCGTCATCGGATCCAGTTCGCGAACTTCCAGCAGCGTCAACTCCGTGACGTTGTCCATCCCGATGGCGCCGCTCGTGCCCGCGTCCAGACGCAGGTCGAACCCGCCGGAAAGCATGTTGAAGGTGCCGGTGCTGTCGAACCGGATGTCGCCGCCCGTCCCGTTCCAGTCATTGTCCGTCGTGTTGATGTCGATGTGTTCGCCAAGGACAACGTTGCGGGCGCCGCGGAAGTCCACGTTTTCCTGGTCCGTATTGAGGTTTCCCAGCAGGTGCGTCGTCCCGGTGCTGGTCACTTTGATCTGGCCCATCTTCGCGCCAGTCCCGGCGACGAGAGGCGCCCCCGGCGCCGCGCCGTTCGCGTCACTGCCGATAAGGCCGAGGAAGACATCGCCCCTGCCCGCGGCGATGGTCAGATTGAAGTCGTCGGCGCCGTTCTCGCCCAGCACATCGCCGCCGCTCAGGTCGACGTCGCCGCCGCCCGTGGTGGTCAGGGCGACGTCCGTCGTCAGGTCGATGTTCGTGGCCTGGTCGAGGAGGATCCCTTCGTCAGCCGTGAGTCCGCCGGCGATGTAGGTCTGGCCGGCGTTGATCACCTGCAGGCGATTGACGTCGATGCTGTGCCCGACAGCCCGGTTCAAGGTGACCGTGCCGGTGCCCGGGTCGACGGTCAGGTCGAAGTCCCCGGCAACGTCGCCGCCACTGAGGTCGATGTCGGTCGAACCGTCACCGAGCATCGTGACGTCGTCAGCCAGATTCACATCCAGCGCATCCTTCATGTCCAGCGCCGTGTTGACGCGGATGTTGCCGTACAGCGTGGTCGTGCCCTCGGTGCCGTCGGCATCGGCATTCGCGGTGTCGACCGTCAAGGTTCCGAGCGCCGTCAGGGTTCCCACCGCGCCGAGCGTGACCGAACCGCTGTTCGGATTTGCAGCCGTGTCACTCTCGATGGACGTGTTCAGGGTCAGGTTCCGTCCAGCCACGTCCCCATCGATGGTCCCGGTGGACTTGAACAGAATGCTGCCCGCGTTGCCGTCATTGCCCGTTTCGGTGTCAATGGTGATGTCAGCCGCGGTTAAGACAACGGCCTGGGTGCCACTGAAGTTCACGTCCCCGTTGTCGGTCCAGATATTGCCGCTCAACCGGGCCACACTGGCGCTGACGGTCACCGCGCCAAGCCGGGTCGCCGTCACGCCGATCGCGTTTCCGGCCCCGTCGTTGCCGAAGGTGGCCGTGCCCTGGACCGCATTCACGGTCAGCGTGCGCAGACCGGCATCCGAGTAGATCTGCTCGTCAAAGACGACATTGCCCGTCGTCGCCGTGAAGGTGGCGTTCCCGTCCAGAGTCACGTCGTCGTTGACGCGAATGTCCTGGCCGGCCAGCACGGTCACAGCACCGACACTGATGGGTTCGGCGGCGGCAGTGAGTGTCACATTGTCACTGGCGGTCACGTTGGCGGTGATGTCCAGGAGGTTGGTGGCATCGGTTCCGGCCGTGAGCGTCACGTCGCCGGCGATGGCGGTGACCGTCTGGTAGACCAGCAGGTTGTCGGCCGCGCTCAGGGCCACACTGCCACCCCGCACGCCGCTGCCGGCGGCGGTCACCGTCAGGTCGGTGCCGGCGCTGATCACCACGTCGCCGTCCTCAGGGCCGGCCGGGTCGGTCGCCACAGCCCTCCGCACCTGCAACGCATCGGTCTCGGTGATGCGCACATCGCCCCAACTGCCGTTGTCGATGTCGAGGGTGTCAACCTGCGTCTCCAGTGCATCGGCGCTGCCGATGCCGATCGCCGCGTCAAGGGTCACCACCGCATTGGCCGTGTTCGCGGTCAGATCTGCCACGGCGCCGTTGACATCGACCAACCCGCCGTTAAAGGACTGGATGGTGATGGCATTCCCGGCGTTGTTCGTAGCCGTCAGGTTGCCCATCGCGATGCTCTCGTCCGCCGTCAGGGTGATCGTGCCGGCCGTCGCGGTCACAGTGTAACCATCGCCGCTCGTGCCGTTGACCTTGATGCCGCCCTCGTCGCCGTCACCCGCCTGAGTGCCCGCGACCGTCGCCGCGGTCGCAGCGCGGATGACGATACTACCCGACGTGGAGGTGACCGCCGCGCCGTCATGGTTGAACAGCACGTCGTCATCAGCCGTAACGGTCAGCAGACCGCCGTCGGTGCTGATGATAGCATTGTTGATAGTGATGTCGCCCAGTTCGTTGTCCGCAACGCTGTTGGCGTCGATGACCAGCGTCCCGGCCGTGCCGGCTGAGATGTTGGCGTTCACCACGATGCCAGTGCGGTCATTGGTCAGACTGATGTTGCCCGCGACCGTGCTCGTGACGCCCGCATTGGTCAGGATGCCGCCGCCGGTCTGGTCAACGCTGATATATGCATTGGGCCCGCTCGTGGTCAGGCCGCTCAGGCTCGCCCCGGTCGCGGTCGCGTTGTCAAGGTCAATGGACTCGCCGCCCACCAACCCGGTCGTGTCGGCATCGATCACTGTGGCGACCGTCTCGATGGCGCGCGCCGCACCGATCCCTTCGACCGCATCCAGATTCAGCGCGTAACCGGTAAGGTCGGTCACCATGTCCGCTGTCGAATCGTCGATGGCGCCGGCGGCGTTCAGGGTGATCACGTCATCCATGGTGTCCACGGTGATCACGCCGATGGCGATGTCGGCAGCCGTGCCGTCCAGGTTGTTCACCGTCACATTGCCGTTAGCGGCGGCAACCGCGGTCAGGGTCAACGACTGCGGCCCGGACTGGTCAAAGATGACGTTGCCCGTACCCGTGGTCATGCTTGTGACCGTCACCGCGGCGTCCGCGGCATGGTCCAGGTTCACCGCGCCGTTGGTGGTGTCGGCGCTGATCGTCGTGGCGCTGGCCAGGTCCATCGCGGCCCCGGCCGTGCCGATCCCGGTCACGGCCTCCAGGTCGATCACGTCCGCGATCACGTCCGCAACCGCATCGTCCGTGTCCGCGGTAACCGTCGTGGTCTTCGCCGTCAGTTCGATCTCGCTGCCCGCGCCGTTGGAACGCACCGTGTCCACCAGGACCGAGGCGCCCTCGATGTCGATCTTGATCCCTGCGGAGTCCGCAATGACGGTCGTTCCGTCCGCCATGGTGAAGGCGCCCGCGCCGCTGTTGTCGCTGTCGGCCGTGATCGCGATTCCCGCACCCGTCGAGGTCACCGTGGTGGTCCCGGCCGTGTTCAGAAGCTGTACCGTACCCGCCGAGGTGACGCTGATGGCGCCGGCGGCGGCAAGGCCCAGACCGTCAATCGTCGTGTCCGTACCGGCCACCGTGGTAATCGTGCCGCCGGTCGTGATCCCGGTGCCGGCGTCGCCGTTCATGATCAGTGCCCGGCCAGCCGTGACAGAGATGTCGCCCATGGTCGAGGTCAGCATGGCATAGTTCCAACTCAGCGAGTCGCCCAGGAGCACATCTTCGCCGATCAGAGTCATGGCCCCGTTCAGCGTCTGCAGCGTCACGTTGCCCGGCTGCGCCAACAGCAGGTTTGCCGCGTTCGCATCCAGGCGCATCGTGCCGGCGGCAAGGGTAGTCCGCAGGTCGCCGACAACCGACATAACGCCGTTGGTCGTCTCGAGATCGAGGTTCCCGCCGACCGTGATCGCATTGACGGTAACCGCGTTGTCCTCCAGCACGTAGGCGTTGCCCGCGATCAGGACGCCCAAGTCCAGGATTGCCACGTCGGTGTCGAGTTGGTTGTTGACACCGGCCGCGCCCACCGAAGCCGCAATGCTGACCTTCAGCGTGTCCGCGCTGATGTCCGTGGTGCTGTCGTCGGTGTCCGTGATGGCGCCGACGGCGGACAGGTCAACCGTCGCGCCGGGGGCATCGATGTTGGCAACGCTGATGCCGCCGCTGCTGTCGATCAAGACTGCCGTGCCACTGCCGGCCGCCGCTTCGATATCCATGATAACAATGCTGCCGTCGTCTGTTGTCGTTAGTGTCACGTTGCCGCCGATGGCGTCGGCCACGTCGTCGCCGGCGCTGACCGAGGTGGCCGTCAACGTGGCCACCGCACCGGCGTTGGAAACCGTGATGTCGCCATCCACCGTGCTGGCCGTGAGGTTGAGCGTCTGGTTGCCGGTCTGGTCGAAGAGGATGTTCGAGCCGGTCGCACCCTCGGCGCCGGTCGTCGTCAGCGCCGCCGTCACGGCGGCGGTTGCGGTGTTGTCCAGATCAATGTCCGCCCCGACGCCGGTCACATTTGCGGTAATCGTCCGGCCACTGATGTCCAGGCTGATACCCGCCGTCGCGTCCAGGTTGATGGTCGCGGCCGTGACCTCGATGGTCGGAGCCGCATCAAGCGCATCGATCGCCCCGGCCATGGCCGTGAGCGTGACCGTACCGGTCCCGGCCTGAACGTCATCGACGACCAGCGTGCCGGTGAGTTCGGTCAGGTTGATGTTTCCGTCCGGGTTCACCGCCGGGTTGCCGGTGCTGTCCGCCGTCAGGCTGGTGCTCTCGATCTCAATCGGGTCGGCGGCACCGATGCCGCCGTTGGTCGCGGTCAGGTCCAGCGCCGCGCCGACGATGTCGGCACCCGCATCCGGCTGCGCCACCCCGACGGTGTACTCCTCGATCGACGTCGCACTCAGCGTGATGTTGTCGACCGTGCCGTCCGTGTCCGCACTTACCGACTCGACGTACATCACACCGGCGCTCGCCACGTTGATCAGGGCGTTGGCCTGATCGCCGAGGCGCGCGCCCGAGGCCAGCGTGGTGGCGCCCTCGTTGTTCGTGTCCGCACCCGTGGCCGCGCCGGTGATCGCGTTCACGGCCAGCACAGTTGTGCCGATGTTGAGCCCCGCCTCCAAGTCGATCGACCCGACGGTGGCCGTGTCGTTTGCGACCGTGTCGGAGTTCTGGATGGTCGCCGCACCGGTCGTGAAGGTCAGGTTCTCGATCTCGTCGTCCGCAATGACCTCGATCGAACCGCTCATCGCGGTCACCGCAGCACCGATACCGGCGTCCGCGCTGGCCGCGCCGGTCGTGACCGAGCCACCGCCGTAAACGCCGCCGGCCGCATGGATGGTGACCCCGGCCGACCCGGCTGAGACGCCCGGTTCCTGCGTCGCGGGCACGCCGTAGGCGACGTCGAAGGTGTTGTTGTCAATGGCGGTGGCCACGATGCCGGCTACGATGACATCTGCGTCATCGTTGTCGCCGGCGTCCGTCGTGGTCAGGGTCATGCTGTGGCCGCTGCCGCCCGGGACGATGGTCGTCCCGCCGGCAATGGTCAGCGTGGCATCGTGGGCCGTAACGTCGATATCGCCGTCGAAGGTCCCGGTCCCGTTCGCGAGCGTCAGACCGTCGTTGAGCACGCCGTCGTGTCCGTTGTAGGTGTAGTCGATGTTCGATGCCGTCCCGGTTGTCTCGAGCAGCGCCGACTGCGGGTTCGGCCCTGCGGCCGTTGTGCCGGTGGCGAAGATGTTGCCACTGGCGCCGGTCGTCTTCAACTCGACAGTCGGGGCCTGGATGTCGACCCGGGCCGTCTCGCCGATACCGGTCACTGCATCGAGGTCGGCCACCGTTCCCGCCGTCACCTCAATGCCCAGGTTGTCGGCACGCGCGTCGATCGCACCGGTCTTGGCCTGGAGTTCGGCCTCGGTCCCGGCCTGAATGTTCTCCAGGATCAGGTTTGCACCGCGGATGGTGACCGTGCTGACGTCCGACCGCACCGTGGTGCCCTCGGCCATGGTGAAGTCACCGCCTCCGAGGTTGTCGTCGTCCGCCGTGATGGACACCGTGCTGCCGGTCGACCGCACCACGGTGGCGTCATCATCGTCGCTGTCCAGGATCTCGACGTTGTTGCTGGCCGTGATGCTCAGGGCCCCGACCGCGGTCAGGCCCAGGCCGTCGATGTAGACGTTGACCGGGTCAACGGTCAGCATGCCGCCACTGAAAATCCTGCTGTTCGCACCCCCCGTCGTGCTGTTCACACGGAAGTCGTTCGCGGCAACGACCTCGACGGCGCCGACGCCGCCGTCGGTGCGGACCCAGCCGTCCGCGGCGCCATTGCCCAGCGTCACATTTCGGCCCGCGGTCACAGTCACCTTACCGTCAATGCCGGTGACCGTCGCGTCCGCCGCGTTGGCGATCAGGACATCGCGACCGGCCTGCAGGGTCACCGTGCCGGTGTTGGCTGTGCCGGTGGCGTCCGTAACCTCGACGTTCGCGTTCAGGATCAGGTCACTCGCAATGCCCTGCGCGTCCAGCAGGATCGCCCGGTCGTCGTCCACACTGACCAGGCCGCTGATCGTCATGGTGCCGCCTGCGGTGATCAAAAGGCTGCCCAGAATGTTCAGGTTCGCAGCAACGACATCAACCGCGTTGTCTTCGAGGATGAAGGTGTCGCCGTCGACGCCCTGGATGACCAACTGCGCGGCATCCGTGTCAAGTTGGTTGTTCGCGCCCGCGGCCCCGACGGCGGTCGCGTCGACAATCTCCACGCGCGCCGCGCTGATGTCGGTGGTCGAGTCGTCGGGGTCCGTGATAGCGCCATCGGCGTCCAAGCGCACGATCGCATCGGCGGCGATGGCGTCAATGTCCACCACCGTAATGCCGGCGGTGCTGGTCAGAAGGACCGCCAGGTTCGTGGCGTCGACACCGTCCGCATCGATGTTGGTGGCAATGATGTCGCCGGCCGTGGTCGTGATGCTGACCGTGCCGTCCGCGACGTCCGCGGTGGCGTTGCCCGCGTCCACATGGGTTGCCGTCACCGTCGCGTTGTTCTCCACCACGATCTTGCCGTCCAGCGTCGCGGCCGTCAGGGCGAGAGTCTGGCCGCCGGACTGCACGTACCGGATGTTGGCGCCGTCACCGACGCCGGCATCCTGGTCGTCGCCGGAGGTGGACAGGTCGGCGGTCACCGCGGCGGTCGCCGCAATCGCCAGGTCGATGTCCGCGTCGTCCCCCGTCACCGCCGCGACGAGGGTCGCGGCGATCACGTCGAGCGGATCGTTGACGCCGGAGTCGCCGATCCCGGTGAAGGCATTCAGCGTCAAGGTCGTTGCCGTCAAGACCTCGTTGCCGACGACGTTGTCTATCTCGCCGGTCAGCGCGGCCAGGCTCAGCGTGCCTGCCGTGAAGTTCGCGCCGACCAGGACATCGTTCCCGCCCGTGAGCGTGACCGTGTCGTTCGCTTCGTTGGTAACACCCACGATGTTCAGGTCGTTGGCCGCACCGGTCACCGTGACGGCCACGGTCTGCGCCGTGGCATTGGCAGTGTCGATCACACCTAGGTTCAGGGTCGTGTCACTGGTCACGTAGATGTCGCCGGCCGCGCCTGCGGCCGCGGTCGTCAGGGTCAGCACGCCGGTGTCGACCTGCATGGCGAGCGTGTTCCCGGCCGCGCCGATCGTGCCGCCGGAGGAGTTGATGTCCGCGCCGGCCGCGCCGGTGGCAATCAGCTCGCTGCCCGCGGCATCGGTAATGTTCCCGTCCGCGTCAATGTTAAGCTCGGCCGCGGTTATCTCGACCCCGGCCTGCAGCGACAGCGCGCCGTCCGAGTCGATGACCAGCGTGTCCAAGTCAAGATCGCTGTCCGCGGTCATGACGATGTCGGCATCCGCAGATGTGGTCAGAGTCACGGTGGTCGCATTCGCGTCCTGCGTGTTGATGACGCCCAGGTACAGATCCACCGCGCTGGTCACGTTGATGACGCCCGCCAAGCCCGCGGCGGTGCTGGTCAGCGTCACCACGCCCTGCGTGTTCTCATCACCGCCTGCGCCCACACCGCCGGCGACCCGAATGGCGGCCAACGTGCCGATGCCCGCGCCCTGCAGCGTGATGCCGCCGGCGTGCGTGTTGTCGCCCGCAATCTGGTCGTCCACGTTGCGCAGGTACGCACTGCCCGTGGCGAACCTGACGCCCTCGATGTTGCCAACGGCGGTAACCCAAACATCGCCTGCCGTGGCGGTCACATCGGCACCGATGCCGGCGTCCGCCCACGCGTTGCCGGTCGTGACCAAGCCCGCGCCCGTCACCGCGCCGCCGGAGTTGATCGTCACATCGGCGGCAAAGGCCGACTCACCGGCCAGTGCGAGGGTCCAGTTATCGTCGTCGGCCGTCTGGACCGTCCCGTCAACGATCACATTCACATTGGTCGCGTCGTTCCCCGCATTCGTGGCATCAACGGTGGTCAGTTCGACGGTACGCCCGAACCCACCCGCGGAGACCAGAGTCGCCACCGAGAGGTCGGCATCGTTCGCCGTCAGGTCGATGCTGCCGTCCACGGTCGTGACGGTGACGAAGTTGACCGTATCGACCACGCCGTCGAGACCGTCATAGACGTAGGTGATCGGGGCGTTGTCGCCCGTAGTTATCATGCTGACGTCCACAACCGCGCCGCCGGTCGGCAACCCGACCACGTTGATGGCGCCGTCGTCGCCGGTGTTGTTGAGGATGAGGGTCGCGGCGACGATCTCCAAGGCGTTGGCCGTGCCGATGCCATCCACCGCCGTGATGCTCACGGTATCGCCGGCCACGTCGACCGTGTCCAAACCGTCCTGGTCGGTCACTTCGCCGGCACTGGTCAGGGTGACGTCACCGACCCCGGCGGTCACCAACCCGACCGGCAGGTCACCGAGCACATCGTCGATCAGCAGATTCGAACCATCGGCGGCCGTGCTGGCATCCAACCTCACGGAGGCGTCGATGTCCAGCGCGCCGTTGGCACCCATACCGATGCCGCCGGTGGCCGCCGTCAGAGTGATGGTGGCGCCGATCACGTTGGCGACGCTGTCCGACAGTTGCGAATTGGTGATCGCCCCGCCTGTGGTCAGCGTCACGTCGCCGAGCGTGTTGACCTTCTGCACGGCGACATCGTCCTCGTCCCGGAACTGAATATCCGAAGCGACAACGGCCGCGCCCGCGGCGTCGAAGGTCTGCAGATCGATCGTGTTGACGTCATTGGTGCCATCCATCAGGGTGATGGTGCCAACCCCCAGCCCCGCCTTGGTCAGAACCGTGAGCAGATCGGCATCCATCGCGCCAGTCTGCGTCACCGCGCCGCCCGCGGTCAGACTCGCGTCACCGAGGGTGTTGATCCGGACGACGTCAACCGCGTCGAGGTCCACGTAGGTGATCATGGTCGCCAACGGATCGCCCACCGCGGCATTGCCTGCCGCATTCAAGGTCTGCAGGTTTACGGAGGTCACATTGCTGGTCGGCGTGTTCAGCGTGATCGCCGCGCCGCCCACCGCGCCGCTGCGTGTCGACACAACCAAGTCACTGGCGTCGATCGCGCCGGAGTCGGTGATCGCGCCGCCGGCCTGGAAAAGCACGTCGCCCAAAGTGTTGATGCGCACGATGTCGACCGCGTCGGTGTCCACGAAGGTAATCAGCGTCGCCAGCGGATCGCCCGCCGCCGCGTTGCCGGCCAGGTTCAGCGTTTGCAGGCTGACCGAGTTCGCGTCGTTGGCGGGCATGTCCAAGGCGATCGCGGCCCCGGCGTCTAAGGTCGTGGTCACTGCCAGCGCGTCGGCCGTGATGACCCCCACGCCGTCGTCGCCGATGGCGCCCACCGCAGCCAATGTCACATCACCGGTGCCGGCGTTGATGGTCCCCACCTTCAGGTCGTTCGCGGTGGCCGCGACGCCGTCATCGTCGACTTCACTGAGGCTGACGTTGCCGTTGGTGGCGCTGCTGTTGGCGGTGACCGTGCCGCTGGTGATGATCCGAATGGGCGCCAGACCGCCTATGTGACCCGTCTCGCCACCGGGGGTGCCGTCCAAGTCCTGGCCGGAGAGCAGGACCAGGTCGCCGCCATTGATGTCTTCGGTGTAGGTCAGGCCGCGCACCGCGGTGTTCGCCTCAATGCTGTCGTCGGCGGTCAGGGTGATGGTGTCACCCGTCGTGCTCCAGACCAGCCCGACCGACATGTCACCCGAGACCTCGGTCAGGTTGATGTCGTCGGCCGCGGTCGCGTTCACCGTGTCGATGCCGCTGTCAATCTCCAGAGCGCTTGTGGCAGTCTGCTGCGCGATGTACCCCTCCGTGGCGTACAGGTTGATCGTCTTGGCCTTGACCTCGGCGGCGGTGTCATCAACGCCATCGGCCTCGAAGATGCTGCCGTGCGTCGCGGTGAGCGTGGCCTCGCCGCCGGGACTGGTCACGTAGTCGTCGTAGGTCTGGCCAAGGAGGTTGTTCTCGTAGACCGTCACCAGCGCATCGGCGCTGTTGAAGACAATGTTCCGGTCCGCCGTGATCTCGACATTACCCGGAATGACGATGCCGACACCGATGTTCTTCAGGTCGACGACCGAGGTCACCACGTCGTTGAGGATGACGTCGAAGTCCTCGTTGTCGCCCAAGTCATTCGCTTTCAGCACCAGGGTGCCGCCGTCGCGGACGGTCACCGGACCGTCGACGACGAGGTTGCCGTTCTCGGTCTGAATGTCGATGTCCCCGGTGTTCTTCAGTTCAACGCTGAGGTCGAAGTGCACCGCGCGCTGAATGCTCAGGTCGCCGCCGGCGGCGACTTCGACGATCCGGATGTCGTCGGACACGTCGGCGTTGCCGGCTGGCGCGTTGAAGATGTCGATCGTGTTGACATTGGTCTCGATGGCGTCGCCCGAGTCCAGATCGCCGACGCCGGTGACCGCCTCAATGGTGAGCAGGTCGGCCAGCACGTCGACCGTCCCGGTCGCGTCCAGGGTCCCTGCGGTGTCATTCACATCGATAATGCCGCCGGCGCTGGTCAGGCGCACGTCGCCGCGCACGCCACCCACCTGGTCCCAGGCATCGACGAGGAGCAGCGGCAAATCGCCGGCAATATCGTCAACCCGGATGTTGGCCCCGTCGCCGGTCGTATCGAGCGACAACGCATCGACCGCGTCCACGTCCACGATCTCGGTTACGCCGATACCGCCGGCGGCCGCGGTGATGTCGATGACCGCACCGGTGACCTCGGCGGTCGCGTTGTTGGCCGCCGCGTCGATCGCACCGTTGTTGGTGAGGGTCACCACATCGTTGTCGGTATCCGTGCGCACCGTGCCCAGTGCGAGGGTCTGGCCGCCCGTCTGGTCGTAAGTGATGCTGCCGTCCGTGGTGGTCATGGTGCTGACGGTGACCGAGGCGTCGGCCACGTTGTCCAGATCGATGACGCCGGTGGTGGTGTCGGCACTGAGCCACTCGACGTTCTGCGCCTCGAGCGGGGTCGTGTCGCCAATGCCGGAGACCGCGTTGAGGTCCAGGGTCGAGGCGTCGATCAGGCCAGCGCCGTTGATGCTCCCGGCCGCGGTCATGGTCACGGTGTCGTCCTCGGCCGTGGTCTGACCGGTCAACACGATGTTGCCGGTGGTAAGGGTTCGCAGGGTGACGTCACCGAGACCGGCGGCCACGACGTTCCCGCCGCCAACGGTCAGATTCCCCGCCGTATTCGACAGGCTGATGTTGTCCTCGGTCGCAGCGGGCGTGCCGTCGGACGTGGTGCTGACCTGGGTGAAGGTGACGTTGCCGCCGCCACTCTGGTCAAAGGTGATGTTGCCGCCGCCAATGGTGCTCAGCGTCGTCACGGTCACGTCGCTGGCGAGCGTGTTGTCAATGTCGATGTTGCCGCCGGTAACCGTGACGTCGGCCGTAATCGTGGAACCGGCAAGCTCAAGCGACGTCGTGTTGCCGATGCCCGTGCGCGCATTCAGGTCGATGGTGGCCGCCGTCACGAGCCCGGCGCCGTTGATGGAACCGACTGAATTGATGACCACATCGTCGCCGGTGGCGGTCGTCGTGCCGGTCAGCACGACATTGCCGGTCACCAGCGTCTCGAGAAGAACATCGCCAAGGCCGTCAGACGTCAACGCGCCGGTAAGGGTGAGGTCACCGCCGGTGTTGCGCAAAGTCACGTCAGCCTCGCCCTCGAGCGGCGTCGCGTCGACGGTGGTCACGGTCCCGAACGTGACGCTGCCGCCGCCGCTCTGCTCGAAGATGATGTTGCCGCCGCCGGCCGTGGTCAGGGTGCTGACGGTCGCCGCAAGGGCCGTGAGGTTGTCGACGTCGACGTTGCCGCTGAACGTGTTGTCCGCGGTGATGTTCAGAGCCGCCAATTCGAGGGCCACGGTGTTTCCGATACCCGTCACCGCGTTGAGGTCCAGCGTGGTCGCGGTCAGAAGTTCTGGACCCGTGACGTTGGTGATCTCACCGGTCAACGCGCTGATCGTCAGCGACTGGGCCGTGAAGTCGGCATCGATGCGGACGTCCCGGCCGCCGGTCAGCGTAACGATGTCGTTCAGGGTGCTGACGTCGGCGATGGTCAGATCAGTCGCGCCGGTGGTGGTGATCGTAATCGTGCGCTGGTTGCCGTCAGCCTGAACCTGGCCCAGGTACAGATCGGCGTCGCTGGTGACCTGGATCTCACCCGTGTCGGACACGCTGCCGTCGGTCCTGGCGATGAACCAGCCAGGCCGGTTGGTGACGCCGCCCGAGGCGGCCCCGAACCGGACGTGAACCGGCAGACTGGCGGACCCGCTGTTGATGCTCTCCGCGGTGGTGATGACCATGTCGCCCGCACGGGTGGTGTCAAGGTTGGCGATATTCGTAGCCGTGGCTTGCCCGACGATGAGAGCCGGCGCCGCCGGCCCAAGGCTGCTGAGCCCCACATCGCCGACGCCGCTGGCGGTCAGGGTGATGGTGCCGGAGGTGGCGCTGTCGGCGAGTTCGCCCAGGCCGACGAAGTCGCTCGACAGGACCGCGTCGCCGGTGATCAGTTGACCGTAACCCAAAATACCAGTGACGGTCGTCAGAGTAATGTCTCCGGTCTCGGCGGCCGTGACGCCAACAGCGTCGGCGACCGTGGACGCGCCGGTCCGGACCACGTCATTGAGGTTGATGCGGCCGATCTCGGACGTGAGCGTAATGCTGCCGCTGGCCACGCCGGACGCGGTCTCGTCGCGGGTCCAGATCGCATCCGCGGCGGTCATACCGTCCGCAATCGTCATGTCGTTGCGCGAGGTCAGGAAGATGCCGCCGGGCGTGCCGTTGACCGACAGGATGGTGACGTTGTTGACGTCCCGGATATTGATCGAGCCGGCGTTCACCGGAGCGGGCGCCGCACCGACCGAAGCCGTCAGACGCTCGGCATCGATTTCCAGGTTGCCCGGCACCTGGGGCGAAACCGCAAACAACGTGTGCTCACCGCGGCCGATGTAGCCGCCGTCGACCAGGGTCACGTTGCTGACCGTCAGCGTCAGATCGCCACACTGGATCAGGGCGCCGGCATTCGGCGGGGCAACGGGCAGCACCGGCGGCGGCGGGGTGGGATTGGGAATCACGTTGGGCAACGCGATCTGAACCGAGTTCTGGGCAAATATGCCACGGGTGTCGCCGTGCACGTTGTCCCCCGAGATGTTCGTGCCGGCATTGATCTCGACCGTCCCTTCCGTCCGGACGAACCCGCTGTTGCCGGCGTTCGAGTAGAACACCACATCATCGTCGGCGTTCAGCGTAATCTTGCCGGTGCCGGACTGGATGAGTTGGCCAATGTAGATATCGCCGTCGTACTCACCCACCAGGACACCGCCCTGCGCCGTAATCGTGATGGTGTGGCTGCCGCTGGCAATGATGTTCTCGGTCACATTAACGTACCCGCCGCTGATCACGACATCGCCGTCCGTGACGGTGGGCGGCAGGTTGACGGTGCCGGCGTGAATCTCCGCCGGCCCAGTGATCTGGAGAATCCCGTCGATGGTGATGTCATTGGCGCCAAACCCGTACGGCAGCGGCGGCACGGGTTTCTCAATGTCATAAACGTTCAGGGCCGTAAGCAGGGTCACGTCGTTGGCGTGAATGTTGCCGCCATACCCGGCATCCATGGTCAGATTGAACGGGCCGGACAACGAATTGTGTTCCGTCGTGGTGCTGTGGAAGTAGATGTTGGCGCCGTTCGTGCCGGCGTTGAGTTCGTTGTTGGTGGTGTTGATCTTGACATGATTGCCGAGAACGACGTTCCGGGCGCCCTGGAAATTGACCTCGGCCGGGTCGGCAAGGAAGGTGGTCCCGGTCGTGTTGATGTTGCCGACCAGCGTGGTGACGCCGGTGCCGCTGACGGTCACGGCGCCCATCTCCGCACCGGGATTGAGCGGCGGGACCAGCGGCGCGCCATCGTCGTAGCCGATGCTGCCGAGGACAACGTCGCCGGTGCCGCCGACAACCGTCAGGTTGAAGTAGTCGCCGGCGTTGTTGCCGGCGCGGACGTCGCCGCCGCTCAAGTCGATGGCGCCGCCGCCCGTGCTGGTCAGGGTCACATCGGTGGTTAGGTCGACATTCGCGGCCTGGTCGAAGTCGATGCCTTCGTCCGCCGTGAGCAAGCCGGCAACGTTGGTCTGGCCGGCGTTGATCACGACCAGACGGTTGACCTGGATTGTGTCGCCGCCCAGGCTGTTCAACGTGACCGTTCCCGTATTGCCGTTCCCGCCGTCAACGCGCAGATCGAAGTCGCCGGCAATGTCACCACCGCTGAGGTCGATGTCGGTCACGCCGCCGCCGAGCATGACCACGTCGTGGCCCAGGTTCACGTCCGGCGCCAGCGACAGGTCAATCAGGTCGGTAACCGTAATGTTGCCGTACAGCGTCGTGGTGCCGACGGCCCCGACGCCCAAGTCCGCTTCGGTCGTGTCAACCCGGAGACTTCCCAGCGCAAAACGCGACCCGGCCGTGCCCAACTGCACATCGCCGGCACTCTGGGCCCCCGCGATATCGAGATCCACCAGCGTGTTCAGGGTCAGGTTCCGCCCCACGGCATCGCCGTCGATGGTGCCGGTGCGGCTGAACAGAATGTCACCGGCATTCCCGCCATTGGCGGAGTCGTCCGTGTCAACGGTCACATCGGCGAGAAGCACGACTTCGGGTGTGCCGGTGAAGTCGACATTGGCGCCGGCCGCCGCATCCGTGAAGATGTCGCCGCTCAGGGTCGCGTTGGCGGCCGTCACGGTCAGGCCGGCCAGACGGGTCACCCCCGCACCCGTCCCGGCGCCGCTGTTGAACGCGACCGTGCCGTCCGTGGCTTGCACGCCCAGGGTCTGTGACCCACTGATGGAGCCGGAGAACGTGACATCGCCGTCAATGGACCGCACCGTCACATTACCGTCGATCGTCAGCGCATCATTCACGCTGATGTTGTCTTCCGCCGTGAGGTTGCTGTTCAGTTGGATGGAATTCACCGCACCGCCGTTGCCGTCCAGCGTCAGGGCATCCGCCGCCGTGATGGGCGCGTTGATGTCCAGCGTCGTGGTACCCGTCAGATTGATGTCGCCAGCGCCGGTGGTCGTGATCGTGTTGTTCACTTGTGTCGTAATGGAATTAAGACTGATGTCGTCGATGCCAGTCACACCCTGGTTGACAATGACCTGGCCAGCAGCGGCCGTCATGCTGAAGCCGCCCTCCGTATTGTTCACGGCCGCGTCAATAACTACGTTGGCGGTGTTCGAGGTCAACGTCACGTCATCACCGACCAGGTTGCTGCCGGCGTTGATGGCGACATTCCCAGCGGTGGCCTGCAGGTCCACCGCACCCGTAGTGCTCTCAACCAACGCGGTGGTCGTCACGGTCCCGGCATCCGCGGTCACATTGCCCGCCGCCACAATCCCGTTGCCGCCGATCGTCAGTGTCGCCGGCGCCGTGGCCTGACCGACGTTCACCGCGCCGCCGCCGGCGATCTGGCCGTTCGCGGTCACCGCAATCGTGCCCACGCCGGCATTGCTCACACCCACCGCAATGTTGCCCGCGCCCAGCGTTTCGACCCGCGCCACATTCCCGCCCAGCGTCACGTTCCGCCCGCTCAAGCTCACCAGTCCGTCGACCGCCGAGATTGTCGCCGGCGCGGCCGCGCCGATAGTCAGGTTGCCGGTCGCGTCGTTGTCGGTGTTCGCCGTCAGCGTGATCACCTGCTGCCCGCGGGCCGTGATGTCCGCGTCGACGTCCACATTGTCGTCGGAAGTCAGGGTCGCACTCCCGGCCAGGGCCCCGTTGATGTCAACCAGAGCAGTGTCCCCAACGTGTGCCGTATCAGCGGTGATCAGCAGCGCCCCGCCTGCGGTCGCAGAGCCCGTGTTGGCGACCAGGACCCGCGCGTTGGAGGCGCCGCCACCGGTGACCGCGTCCGTGCCGTCGGCATCGAACGTGATGCCGGTCACGGAGGTCACGTCGCCGGCGATGCTGATCAGGGCCTCGCCTGCTGCGCTGCTGGCGGTCAGCCGGATTGCGTCGCCGGAGTTGATGGACCCGAGCGCGTCGACGAAGATCGTGTCGGACGCGTTCACCCCCACGGTGCCCGAGGTGTTGAACGTGCCGGCGAAGTTGGTCGTTGAACTGGAGGTGACGTTCAGGGCGCCGATGTCGCCGTTGTCCAGGTTCACCGTGCCGGTGCTCGCGGCCAGGGTCAGAGTGCGACCGCCGTCGAAGGCGGTACCGAGTTCCAGGTTGCCGCCGTTGCTGGTCATGGTCACGTCCGCGGCCAGGGTGGTCAGGAACGTATCGTCGAAGTTGATCGCGCCGCCCGCCGTGGTCAGGGTCGGACCGTTCAGCGTGGCGCTGGCGCCGTTGACGTCGAACGCCGTGCCGGCCGCCGCGCCGCCGGTGATGTTGTTCAGCGCAATGTTGCCGCGCGTCGCGTTCAGCACCACGCCGAAGCCGCCGGCCGCAATGGCGTTGGCCACGCGGATGTTGCCGTTCGTCGAGGTCACGGTGGTGGCGCCGACGTCACTGGTTACGCCGCCAAAGATCGTCACGTCGGTCGCCGCCAGCAGGGTCACGTCCGCCAGTTGTACGCTGTTGCCCGCCAAGGGGTTGCCCTGGATGCGAATCTGGTCCGCACTGGTCACGTTCATGTTGATATCGATCACGCCCGCGTCCGAGGTGAACTCATACCCGCCGGCCGTGTTGTTCATCGCCGTGGTGCTCACGTCGATCTCGGTGCCCGCGTCGACCAGCACGTCGTTGCCGATCACGTTCGCGGTCAGATTCACGTTGGTGCTCGCGGTCAGCGACACCTGCCCGGTGGCGATGGTCGTGCCGCTCACATTGATGCTGCCCGCCAGCGCTTCGGCCGTCAGGCTGTTCAGCACTTCGCCGCCGCCGGTGGCCGTGCCTAGGTTGATGTTGCCGCTCACGTTGGTGATCGACAGGTCATACGCGCCGTCCAGGAACCCGCCCGCCGCCGTGAACAGGATGTCGCCCGCACCGGTCGAGGTCATGCTCACGTCCCCGGACAGGTTCACGTCGCCCGAGTTGGCAAAGTCGATGAACCCGCCTGAGGTGATGTTGGCATTCAACACCGCCGTACCGGTCGCGTTCACGTCCACGCTGGCAACCGGCGTCTGGTCGCCGACCGTGCCCAGCTCGATGTCGTCGCCGGCCGTCAGCACCAGCGCGCTGGCCCCGTCCATGTCGCCGTTGGCGCTGAACAGGATGTCCTGCGCCGTCGCCGTCAGCGTCGTGGTGCCGGCGCTCAGGGTCACAAACTCCGTGCCCCGGAAGTCCATGGTCGTGGCCACCGTGATGCGGCCGTCCGCCAGGTCCATGGTGCGCGCATTCACCGTCAGGTTGTTCAACGTCTGCCCCTGGTCAACGCGCTCGGCAAACGTCACCGTCCCGGAAAGCGCATTGACCGTCAGAGTCCGGTCCGAACCGCCCGCGACATCCTCGCTCAGGCCCGCACTGACCCACACGTCGCCGTCGCGGCTGGTCACCACCGGACTGCCGTCCAGGAGCAGCGTGTCCACCTGGCCGGCCGTGCCAACCGTGATGTCGTTTTCGGCGGTCAGGTTGGAGTTCAGCGTCACCGCTGTCGCGTCCGCCGCGTTCAGGGCCGTCTGATTCAGCAGCGTGAGGCCGCCGGCCTCAGTCGTCGTGATCGGGCTGTTGATATCGATCACCGCCGCGTTCAGGGTGATCGTGTCCACCCCGGCCAAGGCGCCGCTGACCGTCACCGTCTCGCCCGCGGTGCTGTTGGCGCGCAAGGCAAACCCGCCGCGGCTGTTCGTGCTCGCCGCCGACACGGTCACGCTCGCGGCGTTCCCGTTGTCGGTATCCGTTGCGGTCGCGCTCACGTCGTTGCCGATCAGGTTGGCGCCGATATCGATGTCGCTGGCCACGCCTGCGGCGCTGTTGTCCGCCGTCAGCGCCACGCTCGAGCCGGTGCTCTCGATCACGCTGTTCACGTCGATCGAATCGTTCACGTCGATCGTGACCATGCCCGCCGCGCGGATGCCCAGGCCGCCGATCACCGCCGTGTCCGTCTGCGCGGCCGCGTCGTTGATGTCAATGTCCACCACGCCCTGGGTGTCGATCCGGCTCGCCGCGCCGGTCAGTTCGAACCGGTCGTACGCATTGATGTCCAGCAGCCCGCCGCCGGTCACCAGCACGCGCCCGGTCACCGCGCCGTTACCGATTACGACCTCGCCGCCGGCCGCCGTCGCGTTCAACTGCACCGTCCCGCTCTCCCCCGTTACCGTCGCGGATGCGGCGTTCGCAATGAGCAGATCGCCGTTTGCCGAGAGGGTGATGGTTCCGGAACCGTGTGTCTGCACATCGCCGTCGACGTTCAGATTCGCGGTTGAGGTGATGCCGATGTTGCCGTTGGCGTTAGCCACGGCACTGCTCAGCGTCAGGGCACCGGTGTTGTCCAGGGTGATGTCCGCGCCGACACCATGCGTGGCGAGGGTGGCGGTCGTAGCCCCGACATTGTCAATGTTGATAACGGCTGCACCCGCGCCCGTGGTTTCGGCAATCAGCGTGGCGGCAACGGTATCGATTTCAGTGCCCACGGTTCCGATTCCGTCAATCGCCGTGAGATCGACCGTGCCGGCGCCGGCGTCAAACTCCGCAGTTCCATCGGCGGCGCTGGCCAGGATCGACCCGGCGGCGGTGACCGTGATCGTGTCGCCGGTTGCGGTCACAGTGTCGACGGTCACGTTGCCGCTGCCCAGGGTGGCGATGGTGATATTCTGTGCCCCGCCGGCCGTAACCGTACCGGCAGAGAGATCGGCCCCGGTGCTGCTCAGCGCGATGGCGCCGTTCGTAGTGGTGACCGTGGTCAGCGACACGTTGCCGCCGCCGGTCTGCGCGAAGGTGATGTTGGCGTTGGCGCCCACGGTCGTCAGGCTGTTCACGGTCGCGGCGACCGCCCGGGTGTTGGTCAGGTTGATGCTCGCCGCACCCACCCCGGTGGTGTCGGCGTCGATGGTCGTGGCGGAGAGTTCGAGTTCCCGCGTCGCGCCGATGCCGCCAACCGCATCGAGATTGACCGCACCGGCCGTGATGTCGATGACGGAATCAACCTGGGCGTCATTGATGGTGGTGAAGGCATTGAGCGTGGCGGTCGCCGTGCCGGCATTGATGGCGCCGACCTCGATCGCAGCCGCGCTGCTGATCAGGTCCACATTGTCGTCACTGGTCTGCACGGCAGTGGCGATGATGTTTCCGAGGGTGGCTGTGACGGCAAGGGCGCCGCCCGTGGTCACGGACCCGAGCGTGATGCCATTGTCTTCGAGGATGTACGAGGCCCCGGTCACGCCGCTCATGTTCAGCGTGTCGACGTCCGTATCCAGCCAGTCGATGGCGGCAACGCCGCCGACGGTGGTCGCACCGGTGATGTTCAGCGTGGCCGCGGTGACGTCCGTGGTGCTGTCGACGGTGTCCGTGATCGCGCCGGCACTCTGCAGGGTCACGGTGTCGCCGGCCGCCAGCAGGTCGTCGATCGAGATGCCACCGCTGGTGGTGATCAGCGTGATGTTCCCGACCCCGCCGCCACTGGCCGCCGTCATGACGTTGGTCGCGGTGTGCGTGAGTGCGCCGCCAGCCTGGATCCAGATGCTGCCGGCAACCGTGTCGACCTCGGTCACGGTCAGCGTGTTGGTCTCATTCAGGTAGATGTCACCGCTGGCCGTGGAGTCAATATTAAGGTATGTCGCGACGGTCGTGTTGATGGCCAGGGCGGTGCTGTTCCCGATGCTGCCGCTCGCGGTGATCTCCAGTTCGTCGGCCGTGATCAGCGAGTTGTCGTCGGCGTCCGTCAGTGAACCGGCCTGGATCGACAGGTTCACATCCCCGGCAGCGCCCGCGTTGATGGTGCCGACTTCGGCATTGCCCGTGGTAACGGTGATGGCGATATCGTTCGCATTGGCATCCGTGCTGCTGACGACATCGGTGATCGTCGTGGTGCCGCTGGTTTCGATGGTGATGGCGCCGTCGTTCGTGTCAATATCGAGCAACTCTACACTGTTGCTTTCGTCAATACTGATATTGCCGATGCCGGTCACGCTCACATCAAGCTGGACAGCGCTGGTCTCAATATCGTTGGCAGCGCCGATCCCGGTCGCGGCGGTCAGGGTGACCAGTTGCCCACTGATGGCGGTGCCGTCAGCCGCGTCATCGACAATGCTGCCGGCCGGCGCCGAAATGGTGACGTTCCCGCTGGCGCCGACCGTGTTGACCGTGATGGCGTTGGCGCCCGCGTTGGTGATCGTGATGTTGCCGTCGGCGGCGTTCACGGCGGTCAGGGTGACCGCGTCGGTCTCGTTCAGCCAGATGCTGCCGGTCCCGGTCGAGTCGACATCGGTGTAGGCGTTCGCGATGGTGTTGATCGCGAAGTTGCCGGCGCCGCCGATCTCGTGCGCGGCCTGCAAGGTCAGGCCGTTGGTGGCCGTGACACTGGAGTCGTCGTCGCTGTCCAGGATGGAGCCGCCGATCGAGGTGATGCTGACCGCCACGCCCGTGAGCGTGTCCAGTTCCACATCGCGTGCACCCGTCAGATTGATGTTTCCGACCGCACCGGTGCTGACGTTGGCGATCTGCAGCTCATTCACGTCGCGGATGTTGATGTTGCGGCTGTTGGCGGCCGTTGCCACTGCCGTCAGAGATGTGGCATCGATGAAGAGCACATCGTCATTCGGTTGGGTGGCTGCCGCGCCCAAGCCGGTGCCATGGGTTCCTTCGCCGATGAAGGCAGCGCGCTGGGTGGGGCCGGCATCCGCGAACTTCAGACTCACGTCGCCACCAACAATCCTTGGGATGGGACTGAGGCCGTTGACCACGTAGATCCCGCGCAGTTGGTTGGCGCCGCCAGCGACGTTGTCGCCCGACTGGTTCGTGTTCGCCGTAATGTCAACCGTCCCGGCGGTGCGGACCTGCCCCGCGTCGTTGTAGAAGACCACATCGTCGTCCGCCCGCAACGTGATCGTGCCTGTCGACGACATAACCAGGTTGCCGATGAGGATGTCCGAGTCGTACTGATTGGTGGCACCCGCGCCGGTGGCGGTGATGGTGATGCTGTGGTTCCCGGTCACGACCACGCCCTCGTCGATGTCAATCGCGCCGCCCGTGATGACGACGTCGTCGTCGATGACCGTGTTGTCCAACGTCACGGTGCCGCCAGCGTAGATCTCGACCGGGCCCGGGATCGCAAACACGCCATAGGCGGTGACATCGTTGGCGCCGATGTTGTACGGCGGCGTGCCGTCGTAGCTCTCGATGTCAACGATGGTGAACCCGGTCAGTTCGACCACGTTGTCCAGCGTGATGTTGCCGTCGGTGCCGGCGTCCAGGGTCAGCGTGTGGCTGCCGTTGAGCAGGTTCATCGGGTCGGCAGGGAGCGCCCGGGCAAACGTGATGTCCGCACCCACGCCGGGGCCGGGTACACCCGCCCCACCAATCCCATCGTTGAGCTCGTTGTTGCTGGTGTTGATGCTGAGGTCGGCACCGATCACGACGTTTCTGGCGCCGGAGAAGTCAACCGCGGCAGGCAGTCCCGCCGCGCTCCGGGTGGCAATGTCACCGAGCAGCGTGGTGGTGCCGGTGCTGGTGACGGACAGTCCGCCCATGTTGGCGTCAAAGTTCCTAGGCGTGGGGGCATCCGCGAAGTTCGTCGGCGTCGGGTCGGTGAACCCGATGGCGCCCAGGAAGACATCGCCGGCACCGGCGTCGATGGTCAGGTCGAAGTAGTCGCCGGCATTGGCGTTGGCCTGCACATCGCCGCCGGTCACGTCGATGACGCCGGAAACGGTATTCTGCAGGGTCGTGTCAGCGGCGAGGAGCACGTGCGTGGCCAGGCTGAGGTCGATCCCGTCGTCGGCAGTGATGGTGTCGGCCATAGTGGTGGTGCCGGTCGAGGTCACGGTCAGGCGGTTGACGTCGATCACGTCAGCCGCGGCAAGCGCGTCGTTAAGTGTGACATTGCCGGCACCCGCGTTGATCGTGAGGTTGAAGTCACCTGCAAGGCTGCTCGCCTGTGCGGCGTCGCCGCCGTCCAGCGCGATGTCCGCACCCGCATCCCCCGCCGCGAGGATCACGTCGGCGTTGAGGTCAATTTCGGGTGCCGCGGACAGCGTCAGCGCGGTGTTCACGGTGATGTTGCCGTAGAGTTCGAGGGTCCCGTCGGTGCCGGTGCTGGTCGTGTCGACCGTGACCGTGCCGAGGGCGACATTGGCGCCGAGCGTGCCGAACTGGACAGCGCCGCCGCTGTCGCCGCCGCCGGTGGCGGTGCTGACGGTCAGGTTCTCAACCCCGGCCGTGGTGGCGTCGAGGTCACTGGCGCTGTCAAACGTAACACTGCCAGCCGCGGTGCCCGCGGTCGCAAACGTGTCGATGGTGATCGACTGGGCGAGGTTGACGTCGTACGAGCCGGTGAAGTCGACGTTGGCATTCTCGGTCGAGATATTGCCGTTCAGGGTCACGGTGCCGTCGCCGGCGTTGACGGTGATGGCGCCGGTCTCGGTGGTGTTGCCGATGACAGGCAGACTGACGTTGCCGGCGTCCAGACCATTGTCCGCGGTGGTGTCGATGCTCAGCCCCTCAGCGCCGACGCCGGAAGTCGCCGCGTTGATGGTGTCCTGCGCGGCTTCGGCGGACGCGAAGATGACGGCGCCGGCCGCGGTATTGCCGCCCGCGGCGTCGGTGTCGATGGTGACCACGGCCTCGCCCAGAACCACGGTGCCGTTGACGTTGAGCCCGGCGCCGCCGTCGAGGTAGATGTCGCCGTTCAGGTTGATCTGGCCGTCGGTGGTCGCGTCCGCCGTGATGACCAGGGCGCTGAGGTAGCTGTTGTTGCCCGCGTTGTTGTCGACCAGGTCGAGCGTGACCGCGCCGCCCGCCACCGCGCCGGCGTTGGTGTTGGCCGTGTCGATCGTCAGCGTGTACCCGGCCGCGTCGGCGTAGATGTTCGAATTGTTGAAGTTGACCGCGCCGCCGTCCACCAGGTCGTTGCCCTGCTCGGTATCGATGGTCAGCGTGTTCGAAACGATGATGTCGCCGTCGCCGGTCACGGTCATGGACGCCGCGCCAGCCGCGCCGTCGTCGTCGAGGCTGATGTTGTCGTTCAGCGTCACAGCCCCGGCCGTACCACCGCCGGGCGTAGTGTCGATCTGCAGGTTGTTGAGGTAAGACAGGCCGCCGGCCGCGTCGCCGAACTCGGCCAGAGAGACCGCGCCGCCGTTCCCGGCCGCGGTCGAGGTGTCGATCGTCAGGTCTATTCCCGCGATTTCGCCGGAGATGCGCCCGGTCAGGGTGAAGGAACCACCCGCGCCGTCGTCGCCCTGTTCGGTGTCAATGGTGCGTGTTCCCGGTGCCCCCATGCCAGCGAAGACATCGCCGCCGATCGCGACGTTGCCGTCGACGTAGATGTCGCCATTCAGCCTGACCCCGCCATCGATGCCACCGTTGCTGAGGTGCGCGTTGACCGTCAGGCCGCTCAGGAAGGAGGCGGTCGTTGCGTCATCGTCGATCAAGCCGAGCGAGACGATACCGGAGCGGTCGGTGGCGTCGACATCGCGCCCCATGGTGTTAATGGTGAGCGTGTAGCCGCCCGCGTCGGCGTAGATGTTCGAGGCCACGCCGGCTCCCGCATTGTAGAAGTTGACATTGCCACCCTGGGCGTCGCCGCCCTGCTCCGTGTCGATGGTGATCGAATCGGAAATGATGATATCGCCGTTGTCGAAGACGCGGAACGTCGCCCAGCTCCCCACACCGCCGAGGCCATTATCGTCCAGGTAGATGTCGCCGTTCAGGGTCAGTGCGGCGTTGGCGGCAAGAGGTTGCGCGCCCTGAGTGTGGATCGTCAGGTCATGGACGTAAGCACCGCCGAGATTGTTGAACGTACCCAGCGCGATCGCGCCGCCCGCGCCGTTCGGAACCAACGTGTTGATGCTCAGGTCGTAGCCCACGGCGGACGCCGAGACCGTGCCAGCCAATGTGACCGTACCCGCCGGTGTATTGAGGGCCTGGCGCGTGTCCAGGAGGACGTCGGTGTTTAGGATCACATCGCCGGACATGGTGATGGCGCCGTGGTCGGTCATCACGTTCCCGTTCAGCGTGATATCACCGTCGCCGGCGTCGGTAACGCCATCGGCGTCGACGACCAGGCTGGTGAGGAAGGAGCTGCCGCCGCCGTCGTTGACCAGGCCGATGGTGACGTCGCCACCGGCGGCCGCCGCGTTCTCGGTGACGATCTGGAGAGTGTAGCCGGCCGCATCCGCGTAGATGTTCGAGACACCAAAGTCGACCGCGCCGCCGGCGACCCCGGCCGTGTTGCCGTCCTCACTGTCGATCGCCAGGCTGTCGGAGACCACGACGTCGCCGCCGCCCGTAACGGTGAAACTCGCCGCGTCGGTGGTCCGGCCGTCCAACGAAATGTTGTTGTTCAGCATCAGCGTGCCGGTCGTGCCGCCGGCACCGGGCGTGGTGTTGATCAGGACGTCTTCCAGATACACGCCGCCCGCGTTGTTGACGGTCATCAGCGACACGGCGCCGCCGTTGCCAGTGGCAAAGCCAGTCGTCGTGTCAATCGTCAGGTCGGTCCCGGCTGCCGTGGCCGACAGAACCGTATTCGCGCCCTGGAAGTCGACCGGGCCACCGGCCTCGTCGGCGCCCTGCTCGGTCGAGATCGTCAGGGTATCGGCGATCCGGACATCGCCTTCCAGGATCACCCCGACGTTGTCCACCGCAACATTATCGTTCAGAGTGATCGCGCCTTGGGTATCCAAAGGGTCGCCGACCGAACTGCGGATCGTGAGCCCAGCCAGGTACTGGCCGCCGTCGTTGTTGACTGCGTTCAGATTGACGTTGCCACCATCGGTACCGTCGTTGCCCGCAGTCGCATCCGCGTTGCGCGTGTCGATCGTCAGCGTGTAGTTTGCCGCGTCAGCGCTCAGGGTCGAGGTCCCAAGGTTGACCGCACCAGCCGCTACCAGGTTAGTGTCGCCCACCTCCGTGTCGAGCGTCAGAGTAGTAGACACGATCACATCGCCCCCGCCGAAGACCGAGAAGTCGGCGCCGTTGCCGGCCGTTCCGTCCAGCGAAATGCTGTTGTTGAGAATGACGTTGCCGGCGGTCTCGCCCGTGCCGCCGGCCGTGGTGATCGAGAGGTCGCGGATGAAGGCCGTGCCGGCAACGTTGTCGAACTGCGAGAGTGACACCGTGCCGCCGTCGCCGTTAAGGTCCGTGGTCGCCGTATTGATCGTCAGGTCCGCACCGGCGATGCTCCCCGAAACCGTGCCGGCCAACGTCACATCCCCGGCACTGCCGTCGTTGCCCTGCTCGCTGTCGATCACACGCTCCCCCGCTGCACCCAACGCCACGATCACATCGCCGGTCAGGCTGACATCGCCATCGACCTCCACATCGCCGTAGAGGCTCACGTTGCCGAGGCCGGCCACGGCCCCGTTGCCCGTTACCGTCAACCCGCTCAGGAACGAGTTCCCGCCGGCATTGTCGTCCACAAGCCCGATGTCGACCGCCCCGCCGTTGTCCGCCCCGCCCGTGCTCGCGTCAATCGTCAACGTGTAGCCCGCCGCATCCGCGTAGATGTTCGACGGCGTGCCCGCGGTCTCGACCCAGTCAACGGCCCCGGCGTTGTCATCGTCGCCCGTCTCCGTGTCGATGGTGATGGTATTGGAAATGATAATGTCGCCGTCACCGTCGATCCGCATCGTGCCGCCGTCGGCGATAAACACATCCCCGTGCAGGGTCGTCGAGCCGTTCGTCGAACCATCGGTGTCAATGCTCAACGACACCAGACGCACTGAGGTGCCTGTCGCTCCCAGAGACACGTTCCCGCCCGCATCCGCGGCGTCGCTGGTATCCAGCGTCAACGCCGAGGCGCCGTCGATCGTCGAGGTGCTGCTGAACGTGACCGGACCGGCGCTCGTGCCGCCCACCGCCTGCTCCGTGTCGATCGTGAGCGGGGTGGCGGCCAGGGTCACCGCGCCGTCAACCGAGACACCCGTCGCACCGGAAGTCGAGATGTTGTCGTTGAGCGTGATGTTGCCGTTGGTGACGCCGCTGCTGTCCAAGGCCAGGCCGGCCAGGTACGAGCTTCCGCCGCCGTCGTCGACCAACGCTAGGTCGATGGCACCGCCGGTGCCGCCAGCCAGCGCGGTCGATGTGTCGATCGTGAGGGCAAGCCCGCCGGCGTTCGCGTAGACGTTGGACCCGCCCGCGCCGTCGAACAGGTCGACGGTACCGCCGTTGGCGTCGTCGCCCTGTTCGGTGTCGATGGTCAATGTGGCGCCAATCACGACATCGCCGTCGCCGACGACCGTCAAGTCGCCGGTATCGGCGCCACTGGCGTCGAGGCGGATGGTGCCGTTGAGGGTGACGGCGCCGGCGCCGGTGCCGGTCGTATCGATGGAGAGGTCGTTGAGATAGGCACTGCCGGTGTTCCCCAATGCCCCCAGGGCCACCGCGCCACCCGCCGTGGCCCCCGCACCGCGCGTATCGATCGCCAAATCGTACCCGGCGGCGGTCGCCGAAACGGTGCCGGCGAGGGTGACCGCACCGCCAGCGGTGGCGGCGCCGTCCTCGGTGTCGATCGTGACCGACGTGTCGAGAACGGTATTGCCGGTGAACGAGACCAAGCCGAGCGTGCCGCCGCTCTCGTCAACGTTGATGGTCGCATTGGTCAGCAGGATCGTACCATCTGTGACACCGTCCGCACTGACCGTCAACTGCCGGATGAAGCCGCCAGTCCCGTCATCGACGGAACCGAGAGTGACGTCGCCGGCGGTGGCCGTGGAGTCCGTGATGATCTGCACGTCGAACCCGGCCGCACTGCCGCGGAGCAGGGAACCGCCGATGTCCACCGGACCGCCATCGACGCCGGCGGTCTGGACGGTGTCGAGCACCAGCGGTGTGCCCGGCGTGGCGTCCGTGACGATCACGTCGCCGCCGCCGGTAACGGTGAAGCTGGCCGCATCGGTGAGACGGCCGTCCAGGGAGATGTTGTCGGTCATCGTCACGGTTCCAGCCGTGGTCCCGGCGGTGTTGATGAGCACATCCTCGACATACCGTGCGCCGGCGTTGCCGAACGCGGCGAGCGACACGTTGCCGCCCACGCCGCCGCCGGTCGACGTGTCAAGGGTCAGGTCGGCGCCGAATTGCGTTGCGGAGGTCGCACCGGAAATGGTGACCGTGCCGGCGGCGCTGTTGTTGCCGGACTCGGTGTCAATGGTGGTGAGGGCCTGGCTGATCCGGAGCTGGCCGCCAATGGCGACCGCACCGTCGGTGAAGATGTCGCCGTTCAGGGCGGTGATGCCGGCGACCGTGTCGGTGGTGACGGTCAGGCTGCCGAGTGCGACGGCGGCGCCGATGTCGTCGTTGAACGTGACCGTGGCGTCGCCGGCCTGGGTCGTCAGGGTCTCGACCCCGCCGCCGAAGGTGCCGTCGACTGTGCCGTTGACCGCGATCGTCGCGTCGGCGCCGTTGCCGCCTGCCCCGTCTTCGCCGCGGCTGGTGAATGTCAGGACGCCGGCTTGGGCAATGACCACGTCGGTATTGAGCGTGATCGCGCCGCCCGCGCCGCCCGCGCCAGCATTGAACTCGACACCGCCCGCGGCGGTCAGGTTCCCGGACAGGTAGGTGGTTCCAGGCGTCGTGATCGTGATCGTATTCGCAGCGCCGCCGTTCCAGTCAAGGGCAGCCGGATCGAAACCCGCACCGCCGGATGCGGTGATCGCACCGACCGAGATGTCGCCGGTGGCCGTCAGGGAAACGAGCCCGGCCTGCTGTCCGTCGCCACCGGCGGGGATGCCGTTACCGCCGGTGGTGGTGATCGCGCCGAGGACGTCGAGGTCGCCCGCACTTGCCGCCAGGTCGACGTCGCCGCCCGCCACGCCGTCGCCACCGCTGACATCGATGGCCCCGACGCGGATGCTGCTGCCGTCGACCGAGAAGTTGTAGCCGCCGGCGGCGGCGCCGACCGCGCCAGCCAACACCACGCTGCCCGTGGTTGAAGTGATGGCCGTGTCCACATCCAGGCGGGTCGCGGCGGTGAGCAGGCCGGCATCCCAGTCGCCCAGCGCAGTCTGAGCGCCGGAGTTGATTTCCAAACCGATGCCGCCGTCGTTGGCGCTGTTGGTATCCGCCGGGCCGAAGAAGACATTGCCGGTGGTGTTGTTAATGTTCGCGTCAAGGATGATGTGACCAGTGTTCGCGGTCAGGGTCACGCTGGCGCCCAGCACCTGCGCGCCGATCGTAAGGTCTTCGTCAGTCGTGACGTCCGCGGGATCGCTGTCCGACTCGAGGAAGACTTCACCGGCAATCGACTCGATGAGGCCGGCGGTGGTGAGGGCCCCGGGCGTGGACAGCCAAATGTCACCGGGCGCGCTCATGGCGGCGACCGTGATGCTGGCGCCGCTGATGCCGATGCCCTCGAAGCCGTAGATGTCCGTGTTGGTGTCCTGAACAAAGGCCCCGACGCCGCTGTTGTCGCTGTCGGCGCGCAGGGTGAGGAACCCGCCGCGCGAGTGGATGCGCTCGGTCGCGACCACGCCGTCGTCGAGGGTCAGGTCGTCGACGGCGTTGATGCGCACGTCGTCGTTGGCGATGATGCCGACGCCGGTGACGAGGACGTCACGGCCGGCTTCGATGAAGACGCCGCCGCCCACGGGCACGGCGACGGTGCCGATCCCGGTGCCGGCGGTGTTGCCGAAGGTGAGGTCCTGCCCGGCATCAATATTGACACTGCCGGTGCCGGGGAGCACGATCCTGGCATCGTTCGTGCCGTCGCCGAAAAGCACGTCCCGGACCGCGATCAGCGTGATGTCGCCGTTGTTGGCCGTCAGGACGGCGTTGGCGGTATTGGCGATATCCAGGTCCGAGTTGACACCGGTGGTGCGGAGGGTCAGATCGGACTCGCCGGTGACGGTCGTTGCCGCATCCACGGTCACACCGGTCGAACCGGTGATGGCGATGTCGCCGGCGGCCGTCATGGTGTTGTTCACGGCGACCGCGCCGCCGGTCGAGGTGAGCCGGGTTTGACCGGCGGGATTGGTCTGGGCCGCGGTCACGGTGATGGTGCCGCCGCCGGTGATATCGACCAGGCCCGCGCTCAAGTCCCCGCCGATGCCGATCGTGGTGACGGCATCCAGGTCGAGAATGGTCAGGGCGGTAGAGCCACCAATGTTGTCGTTCAGGGCGATCGAAGTCCCGGCCATGCCGCGCAGCACATGGGCGCCGTTCACGGCGTCCAAAGCAAGGGCAGTAGCCGCGTCCAGGGCGACATCATCGGTCAAGACAAGCGCCGACACATTGCTCAGGTTGATGCCGCCGGTGTCGGTCGTGATGTCGCCGCCGAGCGTCAGGGTTGCCGCCGTTGCGGTGAAGGCATTGATGGCCTCGGACGAGCCGATGTCACCATCGATACTGATGGCGCCGGTATCCACATTGAGCGTGAGCGTCTGGTTGCTGCCGGGCGCGTCGTCGTCAATGTCCCCGGTAATCGTGATACTGCCGTCGGTCCCCGCCGACAAACTCGCGATGGTGACGCTGGCGCCGAGTTCAGTGGTCCCGGTCAGCGTCACGGCCCCGCCCGCACCGGGCGCGCCGCCCGCGCCGGCGCTGGCGGTCATGGTCGCGCCGCCAAGAGTGAGTATTCCCGTAGCCGATGCCAATGCTATGGCGCCGCCCGCGCCACCGTTGCCGCCCCCGAACCCGGCGCCACCGGTTGTGACAATGTTATCCACCGCGACGTTGCCGGTCCCGACGATCTCGACGGCGCCACCCGCGCCGCCATTCGTAACTCCGGCGACGGCCGGACTGCCGCCTGCGGAGATCGCACCGACCGTGATGTCATCGGCCGAACTGATGGTCACGGCGCCGGCGTTTTCGCCGCCGCTGTTGTCGGTGTCCGTGCCGCCGGTTGTGGTAATGGCGCCGGCAGTGACGTCACCGGCGAGAGACGCCAGCGTGACCGGCCCGCCAACCGCGTCGACCGCGCCCACAGTGTTGATCGCACCAACGTTGATGCTTCCCGCGGTGAGGGTCAGGCCCGTGAGATCAGTCACGGCGCCGATGGCGCCGCTGGTCACGCTGCCATTGTCGGCGTTGACCGTCAACGCCTGGGCACCCTCGATCGTGGTGAACTGCACACTGCCCGCAGTGCTCGTAACCACGGACACGGCGGTCAGGTCGACCCGGTCCAGGAAGTCAATCAATCCGGCCGCGTTGACATTGGCGCCGAGGCTGATGTACTGTGCGTTTGCCGTGTCACTGTTGATCGTGACGGTGGTCCCGGCGGTGATCGGGGCGGTGATGACGACCGCATCAATGGACGTAAGTGAAACGAAACCATCGGCCGTTACCGGGCCGGAAACTGTAATGTCCTCCACTCCGGACTCCGCACTCGTGGTCAGGGTAATGTCACCCCCGGCATGGAGGGAGCCAGTCACCGTGATGGCGCCCTCTTTGGGCGCCCCGCCCATGGCGATGTCACCGGCGACCACAAAATCACCGTTGAACTGAACCGCGTTGGTGCCGAAGTCCTGAAGCGTAAGTCCCCCGATGTTCGCATCCTGAAGCCGGATACCGCCGCCGCCGTTGCTGGCGTTGAGCGTGAGCACACCCGTGCCAGTCAGGTCACCCAGGTTGATCGCCACGGCCGCGGACGTAGCGTTGATGGTCAAGGGGGTGGCAATGGTCGTCTCATTGACGCCCGTCGTATTGATGACCGCCACAGTGATATTGCCGTTCAGTGCGGCCGTGTCAGCGGTGATCGTTAGGGTGTCAATGGGGTCGCCAGCCTGGCCGACGGTGGTGAGGGTGACGTTGCCGGCGGGGGCGCTCAATGTGATGCTATCGTCCACTGTGGCGGCAGTGCTGTAGATGTCACCAGCCACAGAAAGATCGCCCGCCGTGGCGGTGATGGTTGGCAGTGCCGTGGCATCACCGTTCAGTCGCACCGCGCCGTTGATGACCACGTCCCCAGTCGCCGTCAAACTGGAAGCGGCGCCCTGAAGCACGACCGCCGTAACCGGGCTCAGGAACATGTCGCCGTCCGCGGTGATTACCGCGTCGGACGGGGTGGTCGTGCCGACGGTAATCGCGGCGGAGCTCGTCACTAGCAGGTCGCCAACGGTGATGTTGTTGTTCAGCGCGACGTTGCCATTGTCGGACGTGAGGGAGAGGTAAGACAGGGGGATGTTGGCGCCGATGACGTCGGTGGCGATCGAGTCGGCGCTGACCGTCAGCGAGCCGGGGCCGTCCACCGCGCCGCCGGTGAGCGTCACCGCGCCGCCGGAACTGGTCAGGGACGTGGCAGAGAGCACGTCGACATTGGTTGCCAAGGCCAGGTTGATGGCGCCGGAGGTGTTGATGTCGCCCGCGAGGCCGGTCCGGCCGGTGGAGGTCACGGTCAGGGAGGTGAGCGGGGTGGTCCGGCCCATGTTGCCGAGGAAGGTGTTGCCCGTGCCGTTGGTGACGGCCACGACCACGCCGCCGTCGATGTCGCCACCGTTGAGGTAGACATCGCCGTTGTTGGCGGTCGCATCGAACGTGACCGATGCGGTCAGGGCGATGTCCGGGGCCGCACTGAAGTCGATCAGGTCGTCGGCGGTGATGTTGTTGTTCAGGGTCACACTGTTGTTGGCCTTGACGATGATCGAATTGACGTCCACGACCTGGAGGGTCACGTTGCCGGCGCCCGTGTCGATGACCAGATTCTGGTCGCCAGTGATGTTCTCGTCGGTGGTGATGATGCTTTGGCCGTTCGTCGTGATGCTCGCGGCGGCGCCCAGGTCAATGGTGTTGCCCGCCGGCAGGTTCGAGAAGTCCAGGTTCGCCGCGACGTGGATGTCGCCGTAGAGCGTCGCGTTGGCGGCACTGGTCAGGACCAGTTGCAGGACGTCCACGTTGTCGAGGACCAGGTTGCCGGCGGTACCGGCGCGGAGCGTCAAGGCGTAGGGCTGTCCCGAAACGGAACTGGTCGTTCCCAGACTGATGTTGGCACCAGCCGGGGTCGTCCCGGCGCCGGTCGAATCCAGCGTGACATCACCCGTCATTTCGATCAGAGGCACGGCGCTGAGATTGATGCCGGTCCCCGCGTTCACGGTGATGTTGTTCTCCAGAATCGCCTTCTCCGCGGTGACGGTCAATCCGGTCGGATAGAAGCCCGCACCGCCCGCGCCGATCGTCTGCAGGCTGACCGTGCCGTTGGCTGCGGACAGGCCGAGCGTGAAGGCGCCGCTGATGTCGCCGCCGAGCAGGATGTCACCAGTGTCGGAGGTGAACGTGGTGTTGGCCCCGAGCGTGGTGGCAGCGGTGAGCATGGTGGCGTCGATCGAGCCGAGTGCCTGGATCGCTGTGACCTGGGTTCCACCGCTGGCGTCGAGAACCAGGCCCAGGTCAGCGCGGCCGAACACGAGGTGTCCGTCCTTCTGGTTAAAGACACCGCTGACCTCCAGACCATCGGGCGCGGCGGCGGCGGTATCGGTGATGATGATCTGTCGGAGGTTGGCGACAAGGGTCACGGTCACGCCATAGATATCCCACGCGACCGTCAAGTCTTCGCCGACGCCGCCGTCCCGGTCGTTGTCGGACTCGAGGAACACCTCGCCGGCCCTGGATTCAATGTCGCCCGTGATGTTCAGAGCACCCGCCGAGGTGACGTGAATGTCGCCATCGCTGATGATGGGCCCCGTGCCGGCCACGCCGCCGGCGGGATTGTTGATGTTCACGCCGAGGTAGCCGTAAGTGGTACCTTCGTTCGCCGTATACGCGCCAGTGGTGCGGACCACCAGGTGGCCGCTGTTGGAGAACATGCCGTAGTTCGCCTCGGGGGCCAGGATGTCGTCCATCGTCAACCCGCCCGTGGTGATAACCTGAATCGTGTCCTCGGCGACCAGGCCCTCGTCCGCGATCGTGACGAGCCCGACGGCATCGATATCGAGGCGGCCCCCGGCGTCGATGACCGTGCCGCCGTTCTGGGCCGTGTTCGCCATGTTGACGACGCCGCCCGAGAAGATCTCGATATCGCCAATACCCGTGGTCGTCAGATCGGCATCTATGGCGGCCGCCCCCAGCGTGACGCCGCCGGCACCAGCATAGATGGCGATGTCGCCGTTGACGGCCCCCAAACCGGCTGCGCCGCCGGTGCCGATATTGACCGTGGCGCCGCCAATGGTCAGGTTGTTGTCGCCGACCACGTCAATGTCGACGTTGGTGGCGAATGTCCCGCCGGCATTGAACGTGGAATCCCCGCCGCTGTTGCTCTGAACAGCGGTGACGGTGATGTTGTTTGAGGCCTGGACGTCGAGTTCGAGGTCGACGTTCAGGTCGCCGTTGACCGTGACGTTGTCGGCGTTGATGAACAGGGCCGTGAGCGGGGTGGTGTTGCCCATGATGCCGGTGGTGACGTCGCCGGTGGCGTCGACGTTGAGGATGTGACCGCCGTTGACCGTATCCGCAACACCGCCAAAGTTGACGTCGCCGAACGTGGTCACTTCGTTCCCGGTGGCGCGAATGCTGATATCGTCGGCCAGAACGATGATGTCGGCGCCACTCAGGTTGATGCCGCCGTCGGCCGTGATCAGGTCGCCCCGGAGTGTGGTTGTGCCGCCGTTGGTGATGGTCAGGCTGTTAGTATTGGTGGCATCGACAGACAGGGCGGCGGTGCCAACGTTGATGGCGAACGTCTGCGCGCCCGCGACGTCGCCGTTGATGGTGACCGGGTCGTTCGATGTGGTGATGGTGACCGCGCCGGTGTCGAGACTGACGGCGCCGTTCAGCGTCGTAGTGCCGTTGGTGATTACCGCGCCGCCGAGTTCAATCGTGTTTGCCGTCACGGACAGCGCGGTGGGCGCGACGCCGGCGCCGACTGTGGTCACGAAGTCGACCTTGCCAGCAAGCGCTTCGGCGACCAGGTTCTGACCACCGCTGACATCGGCGCCAAAGGAAACGTTGCCGGCATCGCTGATCACCGCCGAGGCACCGGTGTCGAGAGTAACGGCAGCGGCAAAAGTGACATTGCCTGCGGCCCCGACGGTGACCCCGGAGAGGGTAGCCGCGTTGTTCACCGCCACGCTCCCGCCGTGCACGGCACCGTTGATGTCAATCGTGGTTCCGGCAAGCGTGACGGCACCGGTGGCGTCAATCGAGCCGATTCCAGCCGCCCCGCTGTCGACCGTGAGCGCGCCGGCAGTGGCCGTCAACGCGAGGGTGCCGGTAGCCAGCGCCCCATCGACATTGACGGACGTCCCTTGAGCGGTCAGGGCGCTGGCGCTGACGTCGCGCAGACCGATCGCATTGGTGTCCACCAGGGTCACGTTGTTGGCGGCGATGACGCTCACGGTGCTGAAGTTGTTGGTAGCCGTATCCAGCGTGATGTCGTTGCCGACGGCAGAAAGCGTGGTCGCGCCAGTCACCACCAGCGCAGTGCCGGCGTTGTCGGTGATCGCACCGCCGGCGGTGATGTTGAGGGCGCCGCTGATGGTGCCGCCGACGTTGGAGACCGCACCCGCGGAATTGAGCACGACGTTACCGGTCGAGTAGACCAGATTGCCGGAAATACTCCCCGCGTCCTCGACGATCAGGTGTTTGAGCGAGGTCCCGCCCAAAGTACCGTTGAACGTCACCGTGCCGGTACCGGCATCAATGGTCAGTCCCTGGCTTCCGGCGCCGGTGGCGTTGACCGCCGCAAAGGTGACGTTGTCGTTGCTGGTCGTAACCTTGACATCCTGCGCCAGCGTCGTAGTGCCGACCAGATTGAAGGTGAGCGCATTGTCCACGGTGATATCGCCATAGAGAGTGTTGGATGTTGCTGCCGAGAGGGTCAGGTTCTCCACATCGACGTCGTCGAGCGTGATGACGCCGCCACCGGGTGCATTCAGGGTGAGTTGGCGGTTGCCACTGATGGTGGTGTTGTCGGTACTGCCGAGGTTGATGGCGCTGTTGTTGTTGGCCGTCAGGGTGACGTCGTTGGTCAACTGGACCTCTGAAACCGCCGACATGTTGATGCCGGTGCCGCTGTTGGAGGCGTCGGTGACGGTGATGGAGCCGTCGAGATAGGCGGTGTTGTCGGTGGTCAGGGTGACGCTGTTGATGTTCCCGGTGGCGAAACCGACGCTGCCGAGATGTCGCCGTGCACCGCACTGATGGCGAGGGCCGCGTCCGAGCCCGTGCCGTCGAATGTGCCGCCGTTGAGTCGGACGTCACCCGCACTGGAAGTAATGTTGAACGCCTGGCCGTCGGCGTTGACGGTAACGTTGATGTCGGTCGCATCGGCGAAATTGATGTCGCCGATGGCAGCGATCGTAACGGCGCCGCTACGGTTGTCAGCGATGGTCGTTGTGCCATCGGCGATCACCGTGATGGCCTGCAGCGGGGTGCCCGCGCCTATGGTACCGAGACTGACAGTACCGCCGGGGCCGGCATTGACGAGCAGTTCGTATTGGCCGTCGAGGTCGTCGCTGACCATGCTGATACTGCCGGTATCGGAGAGGATGGCGACGTTGTTCTCCAGGTCGATATCCAGGCGATTGGCAATGCCGCTGGTCAAGGTGATGCTGCCGTTCGCGATGAGATTGCCGTTCAGGGTCATAGGCGTAGCGCCGACGGCCGCCGCATCCGCGTCGGCGTTGGTGGTAATGGAGATCGTACTGGTGGCGGACTCGACGGCGCCGACGGTGATGTCGTCACCGGTCATGATGATGTCGGTGCCGGCGAGGATGGTGCTGCCGTTGGCCACCAGCAGGTCGTGGCTATCCGTCATGACCGCGCCGGCCCCGACATTGTCGTCGTCGCGCTGGGCGGTGGAACGCGAGTCGGCATACAGCCAGACGTGACCGTCGGCGACGAGGTTGCCGCCGATGTTGATATCACCCTCAGCCACCACCTGAAGGTCCCCGGTCACCGAGACGTTGCCGCCGAGGGTGGCGAACCCGCTGCCGCCCCACACCGCGTTCTCCCCGCTGCTGTCCGCGTAGACCGTGAGATTGCCACCCGCGTCAACATTGCGGCTGATGGTTACGTTCGAGCCATCGACAAGGACGTTACCCCTCGCGGCAATGTTGCCGTCGAGGGTTACCGTCGAGTAGGCATCGATGTCTATGTTCGGACCCGCCGCCGAGAGCGCCGTCATCGTACCGTTAGCGGTCACGGTGCTGCCGGTGGAGTCTATCTTGATTCCCTCCGTCGCGTGGGCCACGGAAGCGGCCTCGGCCTGGAGGCTGCCGGTGGAAATCGCGCCGGTGGCATCGATGTTGATGCCTTCGCGCGCGGTCACGTTACTGACAGCAATGCCGCCGCTCACGGCCGCCAGGATGACCTGGTCGCCAAAGATCGAACCGCTGCCGGTGATGCTGTAGCCGCTGTACGTCTTGATGGTCGTGTCGCCCTCGGCCATGATGTCGCCGCTGATCGCGATATTGCCGAACATCGGCACGCCCCAGTAGTCGACATTGTTCAAGTCGAGACTGACATCGCCGCCGGCATTGATGGTGCCGGCAATGGTCACGGCATCGCCGCCGCCAGTGGCTTCGATGATGCGGATGTTGTCGTCCTGCAGGGCCTTGAGACCAATGATGAGGTCGCCATTGGTGTGGATCGAGCCCAGCGCGCCGAGAGTGAACGAGCCCGTGGTGGTGGCGGCAACACCGGTTTCGAGGTTGAGCAGGCCGCCCTGGGACACCGAACCGTTAATGACCAGGCCCTGGCTGGCGTCCCAGTTGTTGTCCAGTCCGGCGGTGATCGTGGAACCAGCGCCGATGGTAATGACACCGTTGGCGTCGTCGCCGGTGAAGTCGGCGACCAGGTTGACGTCGGTGGCCGCGGAGATGCTGTTGTTCAAGCCGATCCTGATATAAAGGTCGGCGTCAAAAGTCAGACTGCCCGAGCCGTCAATACCGGCGGCGATGATGACATTGTCAGAGGTTTCAATTGCACCGTCGGTGTTGGTGATGATGATGTTACCCAAGGCCGACAAGCTGGTTCCGGGCGGGCCGAAAGCCACTTCATCGCCACCGACGAAGTAGGGGACGCCACCGGAAGATACCGTGATGATGATGTCGTCGCTGGAAATCGCCGTGTAGGTGCCAGTCGTGGCGCCGGCGCCGGCGGCCTCGTTGTTCACGCCGAACTCGTCCTGAGTACCGGCAGCGATATTGACGCCATCGGCGAAGGAATAGGAGCTGCTGATGATGATGTTACCGCCGGTGGACGGGGCCAGTGTCGTGATGGTCGTATTCGTGGGATCGCCCACCGGGAAGGTGATGTTCGTGTTGGCGTGCAGGTTGAAGCCGGCCGGGCCGTGCCAGGTGTCGCCCGCGTCGTTCCGGTTCACGGTACCGTCGCTCGTGAAATAGATGTCAAAGCCGCCCGCGGTACCCAGGGTGATATTGTTTCCGGTCATCGTGATAGCACCGGGAATCGCGCCCTCAGACAGAATGGAGATGTCGGCCCCGCTGCCGTAGGTTCCTGCCGCGTCTTCGGTGACGATCACGTTGCCGGCGCCGTCGGACCCGTCGTCGTTCTCATTATTCCCCGGGGGAGGGGCGGTCACGGTGTTGTCGCCCGCGATGTTCGCCGGGGCGGGCCAGCTCGTCAAGTCCCCCAGTCTCGTCAGATCGGCATCAGCGCTGAAGACGATATTGCCGTCGCCCGAGACATTGGCATAGACTTCGACGTTGTTGGTGGCCAGCAGGGCGATGCTGACAGGGTCAGCGCCGAGCCCGCCCGGAGGCAGAGTGGAGTTCGAAACCGAGCCGTTGGCCTTGAGGCCGGTCGCCGAGACCGACACGCCGTCCCCTGCTTGGTCGATGTAGATGTTGTAGGCGGCCATCAGGATGCCACCGTCGTCCTGGTTCTCGTCATCGGCGATGATGGTGCCGGTGCGGAAGTAGATATTGCCGAGCGCGCCGCCAGTCTGGTTCTGAGCGTTGGCGCGCATGATGATGTCGCGGTCGGCGAGCAGGGAGGGGGTGGTGACGCCGCCGCCGATGATGATGTCGTCCATGGCCCGCATGATGATGTCGCCGCCGGCGTCGATGCCGCGGCCGCCGATATCGATGTTAGTGTCAGCAACGATGTAGACCGTGTCCTTGGTATCCTGGGCCTGGCCGCCGACCGGGTCGCCGATCTCGGCGGTGCCGGTCTGGGTGTACCCGCCGCCCAAGCCGTCGAGGTCCTGGACGATCAGATAAATGTCGTCGGCCTGCAACCCGGTGAACCCGTCGGTGTACAACCGGCCGGCGGTGTGATTGAGCGCAATGGGCGTGGCCAGTACTTGGGCGTGGCTGAACCCGGCCGCGACGTCTTCGCCGATCCAGATGTCGCCGTTGGCCTGCATGTTGACGTCGATTTCCCAGGTGCCGCCGGTGTCGCCGGCGTCGGTGGAGATGACCACGTCACCGCCGTCGGCGTCAAAGGATTCGCCGACAGTCGGGTTAATGTTGCCCGTGCCGGTTTCCTGCAGCAGGATACCAATGTCGCCGCCCGCGGTGCTGAGGTTGCCCGTAGTGCCGATGCTCTGGACCACGATGTCGCCGTTGCCGGTGGTCCTGGCCCAGAAACTGTCGATATAGGTCGCGCTGCCGACATCGCCGTCAATCGTGATGTTGCCGTCGACCGTGGTCATGACCAGTTCATCCTGCCCGCTGGACGGATACCCTACGGTGGGCGAGCCGACGTTGTAGTTGTTCACGGTGCCGGCGATATGGATGTAGGAACTCGCGCCGCCGGGGGTGAGCGTGGTGTTGCCGAGGAGGTACACGTTGGCGAAGTCCATGTCTTCATCGGCGTTCGTGGTAATGGTTCCGCCGAGCCACGTCGTGCCGGCCGTGGACACCACGCCGAGCGGGAAGGAATGAACGTCATCACTGGCGTTACCGAGCGTCACGCCGCCGGTGTTGAGGAAGGTGGTGGCCGTGGTGACCGTAACGTTCTCATTGAATACGACCCGGGTAGGGGTGGCGAATGTGGTGATTGTATTCACGTTGACATCGCCGCCGGTGTCGCCGATAATGGTGGGATCACCAAAGGCGATGACGCCGGGGCCAACGGCGGTGCCGGTCTGCAGTGTAAGCACGCCGATCGTCTCGGTACCGCCGACGTCGCCGTAGATGACCGATATGTCCGGCGTGGTGGCGCCGTTGCCAACGCCAGTGATCAAGGTCAGGTTCTGCAACAGTCCGCCGGCTGCACCGTCGACGGTCCCGGTGATGACAATCTTGCCGGGCGAGGCGTCGCCGGTGCTCAGAGCGAGGGTGCCGGTCGCCTCACTGATGATGACATTGTCCTGGATGGTGATGTCGTTGCCGGTGGTGGTGATCCCGGCCGTGGGGTTGGTAGCGAACGTGGTGGTCGTGGCGCTGTTCAGGGTGATCGACGCGTTGCCGTTGCCCTGGATCAGGTCCTCAACCGTGATCACGCTGGCTCCTGCGGGCGACCGGATAGTGGTCGGATCGTTGAACGTGATCGCCGTGATATCGACGTTTCCCGAGCTGGCGGCCGCACCGATGGTGATCGTGTCCCAGGTGGATCCGGGGCCACTGAAGCGGCCGACTTCTGCGACGTCCAGGTTGAACGCCCCGACCGCAGCGTTGCCGATGCCGATCCCCGACGCCAGGGTGATCGGCTGCAGAAGCAGGTCGCCGATACCGGTGAAACTGCCTCCAGCAATATCAATGGCATCCGTACTGATCGTCGCGGTGTCGATGACAGAGTCGGGCACGGAAATCGTTCCGGTCGATGTGAACGTCGGCGTAGTGATGATCAGGTTCGAGGGGGACGCTCCGACCCCTGAGATGGTCAGACCGCCGGCGATATTGGCCGAAACTGAGGTGACGATATTGATGGCGTTGCCGGTATCGGACGCGGTGATGGAGCCGCCGGGCTGCGCAAAGGTATCAATGTTAACGCCGGAGGCATCGAACGTGCCGGTGGTGATGATGCTGTTCAGGGAGACGGCGCCGGTGATGCCCGTCACGGTGACGTTGTCGATGCCGGCGTTGATGTCGCTGCCGAGGGAAGTGGTCAGGTTCAGTCCGCTAATGGTGATGTTGCCGCTATTCGCGCCATTGGAGTTCAGGCCGCCGGAACCGGTGATGAACACACTGCCGACCCCCGCTGTTGCATCCAGGACGATGGGGTCGTTGTTGGTGACGATGTCGCCGTCGATGGTAATGTCGCCGCTGTTCACCGTGACGTACACCCCGGTACCGGGGCCGGTCGTGGTGATGACCTGACCGACGGCCAGCGTGAAGTTGTTGGCTGCGCCGCTGTTGGCGTCGAGGGTGCCGAGGTTGAGGTCATCGTTGATGGTGATGTTGCCCGTAATGGCATCCAGATTGAGTGTTCCGTTGCCGAGGTTGAGGACGCCGCTCGTGGTGTAGTCGGTGCCGGTGGCGCTGATAGTGGCGGCATAGATTGCGCCCTGGAGGTCGACGACGGCGCCGGTAGTCGTGAGTACGTTGACAGGATTGCCGACGGTGCCGATAGTGCCGGTTACGGTGACATTGCCGGCAGCACCCGCATTCAGTGTAAGCGAGGTCGCCCCGGGCGTGTCCGTGACATTGCCGGTGATGAGGATGTCTTCGCCGGCCACGCCGCCGCTGGTGATGGTCGTGGTGCCACCGTTCATCAGCAGGTCGACGTTGCCGGTCATGGTGACGTCGATGCCGCCGGTATATGTCGTGTTGTTCAGACGGATGGTGGTGCCGGTAATGGCGAGGTTGTCCTGCGCGGTCACGTTGTGGTTGAGCGTGGCGGTGCCACCGGCGACGTCGAGGGTGACGTCATTGCCGCCGGCGGGGTTGAGGGCGGCGTTGGCGGAGAGGGTCAACGTCGTATCGGCGTGCAGGGTGATGTTCCCGGTGACGGTGTTGAGGTCAGCGGTGGAGATGGTGTTGGCGGCACCCACGGTATCGAGGATGAGTGTGGTCGGGGCCTCCGCGTCATACATGGTGAAGTTGTTGACGTTGGTGAGGGTGACGGCCGGATCGATGCGCAGCGACCCGCCGCCCGCGGCGTTCATATCGACGTGGAGCTGGAGGTCGCCGCCGCCGGTGTTGATGGTCGAGGCAACGCCGGTTGCGATGGAGATGCTGTCGCCGTAAAGGACGATGTTCTGGATGCCTGCGGAAGAGTTGAGAGTCGCCCCGCCTGCGGCACCGATGGTCAGGTCGCCAGTCCCATTCGTTTCGCTATCGGCATGAAGAGTGATGACGCCGGCGGTCGCGGTGAGCGTGGCGTTGTCGACGCTGATGTTGCCGTCGGCGTTGATGGTCATGGTGGTGGCGGCGGTGAGATTCCTGTCAATATCGACAAACCCGGTAATGTCGTTGCCGCCGCCGATGACGAAGGTGCCGCCGCTGGTGAGGGTCCCGGCCCCGGCGGACATGGTCACGTTCACCGGGTTGTCGATGGTGATGTTGCCGGTGCCGGTGGACATGGCGGTGCTGCCGCCGAGAGTCACGTTCCCGGCATTGTTATTGTTGGCGTCGGCGTTGATGTCGATCCCGCCCGCGCCGGTCGTCTGCAGCGTTGAGGCGAACCCGGCGTTGCCGGCGGTCACATTCTCACCGGTGAGCGTGATATCGGCGCCAACGGCGCGGACACTGGCTACGGCGGTGCCGCCGATGGTCAGGTCGCCAACGCCGTCCGCAGTCCCGGAGTTGGCAACAAGCGAGAGTGCCGTGGCCGCACCGGTCGTCTGGACCGTGGCATCGACCGTGATGCTGTCGATGGCCTTGATATCGATGGCTCCGCTGGTAATGACGTTGCTGTTGATATCGACAGTGGTCGGCGGCGTATCGATGGTGACACCGCCGGACCCGACGGTCAGCGCGCCGCTGATGGTGACCGTACCGCCGGTGGCATTGATATCGAATGCGCCGGTGCCCTGCGGCGTCCCGACGCCGCCCTGGCCGAGGGTGACGGTCTGACTAGTGGTCACGTCGCGGCTGCCCACATTGAGAGTGAGGTTAAGGTTGTCCGCAAAGATGCTGGCGTTGTTGATGAACTGGACGCCAGGGTTCGTGGCCTGCGAGACTAACGTGAGGGTGCCGGTAATGTTGGCGGTGTTCACCGCCGTGACGTTGTCGACCGTGATCGTCGAGTTGGTGGCGTCACCGATGGTCAGTCCTGTGGCCGTGATATTCTGCAGTTCGGCGCCGCTGATCGTGAGGCCGCCGGCGGTCGCTCCCACGCCGATCGTGCCACCATCGGAGACGAGGATGGTCGTAGCGCCAGCGCCGCTGTTGATGAAACCGGTCAAGGTCATATCGTTCGCGGTCAGGGTGATACTCTGGCCGGCGGTGCTGACGGTGGCCCCGCCCGCGACGGTGAGGGTGCCGACGCCATTGGGACCGTTATCATCGGCACTGAGCGATATGGTGCCGGTGCCGTCCGCCGTGACGTTGGCGTTTACATCGATGTTGTTGCCGGCCTGGAGGACCAAACTGACATTGATGTCTCCCGTCGCGGTAGCGAGGACGAAGTTGTTCGTTACCGTTATGTCGTTGGTTGCCTGGAAGGTGATGGTCTGGCCTGCATTGACGCCCAGAAGGACTCCCCCGAGACCATCCACCTCGAACGTTGAGTTGAGACCCGCGTCATCCAGAAAGGCTTCCGTAACATCGCCCGCGGGAACGAATCCGGTGACGTTCGCGTCAGGGCCAGCGGTGGTAAACGTGATATTCAGCGGGTCGAACAACACGTCGCCAGTGCGGATCGTGCCGCTATCCACGTTCAGCGCTTGACCGGACACTTCCACAAACCCATCGTCAGTCCCGCCGGTCGTATCGATCACGGCGCCCTGGTACATGACGGTGCCCTCGGCCATCTCACCGTTGGGCCCAGGCGGGTTAATGCGCACTTCACCACCCCCCCTGGCCTCGATCAAACTGCCGGGCATCAACACGGTCCTGCCGACTGACCTGACAAACACCGCACCGCCGTCGCCATTCTCCCCGGCGTTGGCAAGGATGGCGCCGACATTGCCGACACGGTCGCCCGC
>Ga0208961_1000054_pt1 | contig 57918 bp, 46 predicted proteins | sample RifOxyB3_FD_184034 | JGI IMG/M metagenome (GOLD analysis project Ga0208961, IMG submission 184034) | Groundwater microbial communities from Rifle, Colorado - Rifle Oxygen_injection B3 (SPAdes) | ecosystem: Environmental > Aquatic > Deep subsurface > Groundwater | place: Rifle, Colorado, United...
CTCGATTTCCCCACAGGACACGGCAGGGCGCGCCGGCGCGCCCTGCCGTGTCCTGTGGGGAGACCAAGGGGGAATCCAACGGCAAACCCGGCGGGTGAACGGCTTCTTCCCGGGCCATCCCCATCATCGCGCGACACGTCCATCCGCTCTTGCGAACTAAGCCACCCTCTCTCTCCGGTCGATGCCTACGTACGTCCCGCAGACCTGAGCTGCCTCAGTTCGGACCGAGTCAGACGTCCGGCAATGGCGCTGCGGACCAGGCATGCGTGCCCCAGTACGCTCGCGGTGTCAAGCGGCGTGCTGTCTTGCCGCCGCCGTTCACCGGCCTGCGGCGGGCTTAGCCTTGGCCCCGGTCATGCCTTCGACGATCTGGCGCGTGACGCGGCCTTGCAACGGTTGCCCGTCGAGGAAGCGCAGGATCTCGTCCACGGTGAAGCGTCCGAGCCGGCGCCGGCCGTTGCCGGCGAACCCGGCGATGTGCGGAGTCAGGAAGCAATTGGGCAGGTCGTAGAGCGGGCTCTGCGGTGTCGGCGGCTCGGGGTGCGTGACATCGAGGTACGCCTGCAGCGGCCGGGCGCGCAGCGCCGTGGCCAGCGCCTCTTCGTCGACCGTGGCACCGCGACCGGTGTTGATGAACAGCGTGTGGTCCTTCATCGCCTGGAACTGCACCGCACCGAACATCTTCTCGGTGGTCGGCAGCCAGGGCACGCAATTGTGGATCACCTCGCAGGTGCGGCAGACTTCGTCGAGGGTTGCGGCGCGCGCGCCGGCCTGGGCCAACTGCGCCGGGTCCGCCTTGGGATCGCAGACCAGGACCTGCACGTCGTGGAAGTTGCGAAGCAGTCCGTGCAGGTTCCGTCCGACGGCGCCGTAGCCGACGATGCCGATGGGCAGGTCGTACAGTTCGCGCACCGGGAAGTCACGCTGGCGCGGCCGGTTCCGGTCCTGGCGCATCGCGTTCGACAGTGGGATGATCTGCTTCAAGGCCAGGATGGTCACGGCCAGTGCGAACTCCGCCACGCCTTCGGCTAGGATGTTGTTGGCCGTGCTCAGCGCCAGGTTGCGGCGCCACACCGCCTCGGTCGCAAACGGCGCCATACTGCCAGCGGCGTGCATCCACAACGCCAAGTCCGGCGCCGGTTCCAGCAGGTCCTCTTCCAGGGCGCAACCGCCCCACCCGGTCATGACCACGCGCGCCCCCTTCATGGCCGCGCTGATCTCGTCGCGCGAACGCTTGACCGGATCCAGACAGAACACCACCTCGGTGCGACCGCGCAGCCGTTCCCAATCCGCGTCCGAGAAACACTCTGTCGTGGTTCCAGCCCCGATCAGCACCGCAACTCTGGCTTTGCCTGGCATAGATTCCTCCTGTGAAGCAGAAGGTATCACGAGGCCAAGGGCTGTCAAGCGGGGAGTGGGTCGGTCGCGATACGTCTGTCCGAGCCGTCCCGCCGTACAGCAGGATCAGCAAGCGACCTCCCAGGGACCGCTCCCTCACCGTATGACCCGGTGGTCCGCCGCCCGGGGACGCTCACGTGAAACTGAAGGGGGCCGGGAGCCCGCGAGGACGCGGGCGCTCCAGGAACTGGCACGGGGGGGCTGACTTTGGAGCGCCCGCGTCCTCGCGGGCTCCGGAAGCATTGTGGCCAGTTTCACCGCGGGATGACCGAGCGGTACGCCACCCGGGAGCCGCTGACGCATTCCTCGCCACGTCGTCTGGGTGTTGCGTCCTGGAGGGTTGCGGGCTATCTTATTTTTTCGCAGCTCAAGCATGGAGTCCTTTTCCCCCGCAGGCAGGGAGTGAATCCCGGAATGAAAGGCCACAACAATCTGCTGGACCGGCTGGTGGAGCGCATGGACCTGCTCGACCCGTCCAGTGTCCAGAGTTATCTGTTGCGAATGACGCGCGAGAAAGGCTTCCTGGAAGCCATCTTCGACACGATCCAGGAAGGGATCATCGTCGTCGACCGCGCCCTGAGCGTGCACTACCTCAACACGGCGGCCCGCCAACTCCTGGGCATCCAGGAGAACGCGACCAACCAGCGGATTGACCGGTACCTGCGCGAAGTCGAGTGGGGCCCTCTCCTGGACGCGGACCCGAAGCAGTGGGAGCGCATTTCGCGGCAGGAGATAGAGGTGTTCTATCCCACGCACCGGTATCTGAGTTTCTACGTCGTGCCCATCAGCCCGGGCGTGAAGTCCGAGACCGTACCGCTGGCGACGTTGATCATCCGTGACGTCACCCAGATGCACGTCGACACCGAGAAGACGATCGAGTCGCAGAAGGTCGAGGCCATCACCATGCTGGCCGCGGGTGTGGCGCACGAACTCGGCAACCCGCTCAACAGCCTGAACATTCACCTCCAGCTCCTGGTCCGCTGTCTGGACCGGATCGGCGCGCCGAGCGCTCCGGCCCCGAAGCCCCGCGCAACCCGCGGGCGCAAGACGAAAGGCGCGGGGACGCAGGCGCCGCCGGCGACCACCGACAGCGTGGCCGACGCGCGGGAACTGCTCGACGTAGCCAAGCAGGAAGTCGCCCGACTCGACGCCATCGTGCACCACTTCCTGCGGGCCGTGCGCCCGGTACCGCCCCAAATGCAGCCTGTCGACCTGTCCAAGCTGCTCGGCGAAGTGCTGGCGTTCATGCGCGCCGAAATCGAGAACCGGAAGATCGCGGTCGAGGCCTCGTGGCCAGACGCGCTCCCGACCGTCGCGGGCGACCGCGACCAGCTTCGGCAAGCGTTCTACAACCTCATCCGCAACGCCGTGCAGGCCATGGCCAGCGGCGGCCGGCTCGATATCCTCTGCAACGAGGACAGCAACTTCGTCAATCTCCGTTTCCAGGATACCGGCCAAGGCATCGCCCCGGAGAACCTGAGCCGGATCCTGGAGCCGTACTTCACCACGCACGCCGAAGGCACGGGATTGGGGTTACTGATCGTCAACCGGATCGTCCGCACGCACGGCGGCGAACTGCTCATTGAGAGCGTCCCGGGCGAGGGCGCGGCGTTCACCATCCGGCTGCCGTTGCGCGAGCGGCAGGTCCGCCTGCTCGAGGCGGCCAAGTCCGCGCAGGAAGCCAGCATCCCGCTGGATGCCGAGTCCCGCGACACAGGAGGCTGAGACGGCAATGCCCGCACGCGAGCCCACACGGCCAACCATCCTCGTCATCGACGATGAGAAAAACACCCGGGACGGCCTGGACAAGGCGCTTTGCCACAAGTACAGCGTCCTGCTGGCGGAGAGCGCCAACGCGGGGCTGGACATCCTGAACCGCGAGCACGTCGATGTCGTGCTGACCGACCTGCGCATGCCCGGCATCGACGGCATGGCGTTCACGCGCGAGGTCGCCGCCCGCCAAGACGCGCCCCTGGTGATCATGCTGACCGCCTACGGTTCCGTGCAGACGGCCATCGAGGCCATGAAGGTCGGCGCCTACGATTACCTGACCAAGCCCGTCAACATCGACAACCTCGAGATGATGATCGAACGCGGCCTGGAGTCGCGCCGGTTGCGCGCCGAGAACGAGCAACTCCGGCGTGAACTCGACCAGCGGTACGGCCTGGAGGGCATGATCGGCAACTCCAGGGCCATGACCGAGGTGTTCGACACGGTCCGGCAGATCGCCGACGCACGCTCCACCGTGTTGCTGACCGGCGAAAGCGGGACGGGCAAGGAACTGATCGCCCACGCCGTCCATCGCCTGAGCGGCCGCAGCAGCCAGCCGTTCATCGTCGTGCACTGCGCGGCCCTGAACCCGAACCTGCTCGAGAGCGAACTGTTCGGCCACGAGAAAGGTTCTTATACCGGTGCGCACCAGCAGGTCTTGGGGCGCTTCGAGAGAGCAAATGGCGGCACGCTGTTCCTCGACGAGATCGGGGACATCGACCTGTCGACGCAGATCAAGCTGCTGCGAGTCCTCGAGACGCGCACGTTCGAGCGCGTCGGCGGCAACACGCCGATCGAGACGGACGTGCGACTCATCGCGGCGACCAACTGCGATCTGAAACGCCGCGTGGACGAAGGTCGGTTCCGTGAGGACCTCTATTACCGGCTCCACGTCGTCAGCATCCGTCTGCCGCCGCTGCGGGAACGCGCGGAGGACATCCCTCTGCTCCTCGACCACTTCCTCCGCAAGGCGGCGGAGGAGAACGGCAGAACCCTGTCCGGCTTCAGTCCTGAAACCGTCAAAGTCCTGACCGCCTACGCGTGGCCGGGAAACGTTCGCGAACTGCGCAACTGCGTCGAACGCATGGTGGTGATGTCACGCGGTTCGAACCTGACACTGAAGGACGTGCCGGCCGATGTCCGCACCGCCATTTCCGACGCGCTCGAGAGCAAGGATGGCGGCGCCGAGGCGGGTGCGAAGGCACCATCGTTGGACATCGACGCGCACGAGAAGAACCTGATCGCGCAGGCGCTCAGGGAAACGCGCGGCAACCGCACCGAGGCCGCGCGCCAACTGGGAATCAGCCGCCGCACCCTGCACCGCAAGCTCCACACCTACGGCCTGGAAAACCTGTGAGGGCCAGTCGAGGCGCACTTTCACGGACACCGGACCGGTGCGCCAAGAGGAGAATGAGATCATGAAGCATTCCGGCACGATGGTTCTGGCGGCAGCGGTGCTGGCCGCGGGGTTGGTCGCAGGCTGCGGCAAAGGCGGTCAGCAGGCGCCCGCCGCCACTGCCGGCCCGGCCGCGACTGCGGAGGCCGCAACGAAAAAGATCACCGTCTGTCTTCTGCCCAAGAAGAAAGGCGTGCCGTACTTCACCACCTGCGCCAAGGGCGCGGAGGAAGCCGCGCGCGAACTCGGCAACGTCGAGCTGATCTACGACGGCCCGACGGACGGCGCGCCAGAGAAGGCTGCCAGCATGATCGAGAAGTGGACGCTGCAGGGCGTGGACGTCATTGCCGTGTCGCCCAACGACCCTGAAGTCCTGGCCGCGGCCATGAAGAAAGCGCGCGAGAAAGGCGTGCACGTCATCACCTGGGACGCCGACGGCGCGGCCGGGACGCGCGAGTTCTTCGTGAACCAGGCCACGGCCAAGGACATCGGCTACGCGTTGGTCGACACCATGGCCAAGGACCTGGGCGAGGCGGCCGAAGGCGAGGTCGCGATCATCACGGCCACACTCACGGCGGCGAACCAGAACGAGTGGATCAAGTTCATGAAGGAGCGCCTGCCGACCTATCCGAAACTGACGCTCGTGGGCGTGCAGCCGTCGAACGAGGACCAGAAGCTCGCGTTCCAGGCGGCCCAGGACCTGATGAAAGCGCACCCGAACCTGCGCGGCATTTTCGCCATCAGCTCGGTGGCATTCCCCGGTTCGGCGGAGGCAATCAAGCAGGCGGGCATGGGCGGCAAGGTGCTGGTGACCGGGCTGTCCACCCCGAACGACATGCGCAGCTACGTGAACGACGGCACGGTCAAGTCCGTGATCCTGTGGAACACGGTCGACCTCGGGTACCTGACCGTGCGCGTCGCCGATGCGCTCACCACCGGCAAGCTCAAGTCGGGCGACGCCATGTTCGACGCCGGCCGGCTCGGGCAGCGGCTCGTCGCCGGCGACAACGTCCTGCTCGGCCACATCCTGGTCTTCACCAAAGAGAATATCGCCCAGTTCGATTTCTGACGTGGCGCGGGCAGTCTCTTGCCCGCAGGGTGCGACCGCGACTCAGTCAGTGGCTCGGCGCGTCCCGCGCCGAAGCAGAGTATTCGGGCCGGTCCCCGGCCCAGAGTCTCGGGCCGAGACGGCCCGAGGGCACCCTACTGCGGTCCCAGAGGTCCCGCGCCACTGCTACGGTGCGCGCGACCCGCGTTCAGGGAACTCTCCTACGCCTTCGCGCAGAGCAGGATCGCCACGGTTTCGCCTGGCTCGACGTAAGGGTGGTGTCCGGTCATGGCCACGTCGCAGTTGTCGCGGCCGACCCCGAACTGCCAGAGCATGCCGGCGGCCGGCGCACGGATGTCCACCGTGGCGAGGTTGGCACTCGACAAGACGTGGCCGAGACTGTCGCCAGCCCGGACCTTCATGCTAGGCGCCAGACGCGCGGCGCCGACGAACAATCCCGCGACCGGCGCAGGCACGGGCACCTTGTTCACGGTGTCCAGGAACACCGGCACGTGCGCCGGTTTCGGCTGGCCCCGGAACAACCCGATGGCACAGGCGAGGTTGCACAGAAGTCGGAGTCCCTCCGCCGCCTGCGCCGCGGTGACGCGGTACTGGCCGGAGAACTCGTACGACATGCCCGGTACGCCGCGCGAGCAGGCGTAGCCGGCCAGGGTGCAGTTGTCGGGCGGCCGGACATGAATGAGTTGCGGGCCCAGGCTGCGGGCAAGCTCGCGCAGTCCGGGCATCTCGCGGATCAAGAGCGCCGGCATCCAGCTCCGGTTCCAGGTGTGCAAGTCGAGCACGTGCGTCGCGTGGGGAAGCAGTGTTGCCGCAATGGCTGCGGCCACGCGCCGGGGTGCCGTCCCAGCCCTCCGCCCCGGCCAGTACAGGTTCATGTTGAGCCGGTTGCTGCGCGGGTGCGAGTACGGCTGTTCCGGGCTCATCCCGAGGTGCGGCCGGTGCTCGCGAATGGCCGGAAGGTTGCCGAACGGCACGGCCAGGATGCGCCCGGTCACCAGTTTCTCCCCGGCCACGGCGACGAAGCGGCGCATGGCCTCGATGCCCTGCAGCTCATTACCGTGCTGCGCCGCCACCACCAGCAGGCACGGTCCGGCCTTGGGCGCGACGACATCCCAGTACGGAACCCGCAGCACCGCCCCGTCGCGCAACGGCACGCCCAGGGCCCGAACCTTGACGGTTGCACTCATGGTGATGGCTCTCCTTGCTTGCGACGCTCTGCTGACTGTCGCACGGTCGACCGCGCAGTGGCTCGGCGCGTCTCGCGCCGAAGCGGAGTGCCCTCGGCCGGTCCCCGGCCGAGGGTCTCGGGCCGGGACGGCCCCGAGCACTCTGCTGCGGTCCCGGAGGTCCCGCGCCACTACCGCGCCACTCCTACACCTCGCGCAACCCCAGACGATCGAGCTGTTCCGCCGGCGCCTTCAAGTCCAGCAGGGTCTGCTTCAAGGTGCGCTGCATGTCGCGCAGCTTGCCGGGGTTCGCGTCGGCCAGGTTGACGAGTTCGTTCGGGTCGGTGCGCCGGTCGCTGAGCCAGGTTGGGGTTGGCCAGGACTTGTGCGTGACCGTGCGTCGCCCGTTCTCGTACGGCCCCAAGTCGTAGTGCAAGAACCTCGCCAGGGAGTGACCGTACCAGTACAGCGGTTGGTTCGCGGGGACAGGCGACTGGTGCAGGACCCACTCGCCGTCCGTAATGCTCACACTGCACCCGAATTGCCCGGCGACCGCGACCGCGCGCGTGCGAACTGCAGAGTCCGCCAGCACCGGCAGCAGGTCGATGCCGTGCATGGGTGCGCGTTCAGGCCGCGACGGCAGGGGCCGCCCGACGGCGGAGAGCACGGTCGGGTAGATGTCCACCAGTTGCACCAACTGCGCACGACGCTCACCGCGCCCCAGCGTCGGGTGCGCCATGATGAACGGAATGTGCCCGACCGCGTCGTGCTCGTGGGTCTGCAGCTTGCCGAGCCGGCCGTGGTCGCCGTTGTATGTGCCGTGGTCCGTGGTGAAAATGACCAGCGTGTCCTTCCACATGTCGAACCGGTCCAGCGTGTCGAACAGCTTGCCGAGCTGGCGGTCGAGGAACACGACCTTGGCCGCGTAGCGCGCCCGGTATGCATTGAACTGCTCCGGGGCCATGCGCTCGCGGCACTGTGAGTACGGTTCGCAGATGGACATGTTGGGGACCGAGTATCCTTTCGGATCAAACATGCGGAGGATGTCCTCGGGCGGGTCCCACGGCTCGTGCGGATCGAAGATGTCCAGGTGCAGGTAGAAGTCACGGTGCGCCCGGTTCGCGCCGAGCCAGTCGCAGGCACGGTGGATGGTCTGGGCGCAGAAGTAGTCGTCCTCGCCCCGGCGCACATGGTGCACATTGCGCCAGTGCCGTTCGATCTTGCTCAGGCGGTCGGGCTCGGGGCACGCGAACCCGTCAACCGGGGCGGTGTGCCAGGCGTCGGCCTCAATGCCCCGGACAAAATCGAACCCGGTGTAGCCCATGTGGTAATTGCCGGCGCCCTGCTCCCAGAGGTGGAAGTGGTCAGTGATGAGATACGACACCTTGTAGCCCTGCGCGAGGGTCCACTGCACCGAACGGTTCGGCGGGCCGGAGACCTGGCGCGGCAGGTCCGGATCGTCGTCGTCAAGCGGACTCCAGCCGCGATCGAGGAACTCGAACCGCCCGGTGTAGATGTCGCGCCGGGCCGGCATGCAGGGCGTGCTGCCGCAGCAGCAGTTGTCGAACACCGTGCCGCGCGCCGCGAGCCGGTCGAGGTTCGGCGTCGGCACGACCCACGGCGGCGCCTCGCGGCTCCAGCACTCGTTCAGCGGCCGGCCCAGGTGGTACCCGCCGCAGTGGTCGCGGCGCAACGTATCGCAGAGGATGAGGATGACGTTCACGGAGTGCAGATCTCCGTTCCGGCGCAGGCCAGTGGCGCGGGCAGTCCCTTGCCCGCAGTCTCAGGCAACTCCCGCCATATCCGCCGGCCAAGGGACTGGCCGGGCCACGGCTGGAGCAACCACTCACTCCCGCGGCGGGAAAGGGTTCAGGGGCGTCCAAAAACCATGCGGCGCTGGCAGTTCATGCGGGTTGCTCCGGGTTGCAGGGTCTTCTCGGAACAGACCCACCGGACACCACGGAGGGCCTGGGAGACAGGCGATCGGTCTCCTCCATCGTACCCCGACCTTCCCCGCCCGCGATAGCGTGCCGCAAAGAGTCCGGCACCGTCACTTTTTCCCCTCGGTAGGCGGGTGTCCGCCGCCGCCCGGAGCGCGCGAGAATTTCACGTGCGCCGTACCAGGGTCTTGAACTGCAGGCGGCCCGACGCGATAGAGCACCCACAGGAAATCCACCTGTGCCGTCTCTTCGATCGGCCCATCGGCCGTTCCGCCGTTCCAGTCAGCGAGGACCAGCTTGCGCGTCGGGCCATAGGCGCCGATGCCCCAACGTTTCCAGTCCTCGTCCGTCGCCGGTGACACCGACCATTTCCCCTTGGAACCCCCAAAACTCCAGTCGCCTTTCTCGCCTAACTCCAGCAACCGCGTAACGGCGGCGTTTGCGCCCGTGGCCGCAAGCAGCGCCCCACCGCCGCCCTTGTCGTAGAAGAGCCGTTCAGAAAGGATGCGCCAACGTCCGACCAGTTCCTGAGGGAGAGGCGTGTCCTGCGGGAGAGGCGCGGGTGTGGCCGGATGGTCTTCGGCAGCCACCAACCACGCCCAGGCCATCATAGTCAACCCGAGCCGGACGAGTGCCGCGGAGTTCATTGGCAGAGATATCATGTTAGCCCTCCCATGTCCCCCGTGACGTGGCGTCGCGCGCGGTGCCACGACGGGCCCGTCTGGGCCGTTCTCAACCTCCAACCGCACCACCCTTGCCGCGGCCGCCGCGACCTTTGGGCGGTTGTGGTTGTTGACCCCCTCCGCCAGCCTTGAGCAGGTGGCGGAAGGTCTCGGTCAGGCTCTCCGTCGACTGAATGATGGAACATTTCGGATACTTCTTGCTGAATTCGACCCAGCTACTGAGTTCTTCGGCGCTCGGATCGCGCCCAAAGGCGATCTTGAACGCGTCGGTCACCATCTGCGTCGGGTCGCTCAACGACTGGACCCTCAGGTTGTTACCGATGGGCATGGTGAAGTTATTGCCGATCGGCATCGTGAATGGCGTTACCTGCGTCAAGGGCGTTACCTGCGTCAACGCGGCGCCCGTGTTGCCTATCAGCGGCGTCACGTTGGCTAAGGGCGAGGTGTTGTTCAGACCCGATATCAACTTTTGGATATCATCTCGGGACAGCGTCTGGGACATCTGGCCAACCTGATCCAGCGTGTAGACCTGCACCCCACCCACCTGCTGGGGCGCTGGAACGTTCGCCGCGGCGGCCGGCGGGGCCGCCGGCGGCGCAACCGGTGCTTGGGGCGCGGCTGCCTGGTTGGCCTTGTTCCTCTGATTGGCCTCGGTGTAGGCTTTCAGGAACTTATCGTAGAAAACAAACACCGCGCGATCATCGGCACTGGCTTCACGTGGAACGCGTTGTGCCCGCTGATCGGCGGCCCCTCCCTCGATGTAACCCATGTTCCGGACGTGTTTCACCGCTTGATCGTAAGCATCGCGATCCTGGTTCTTGAGGCCCTGGCACTCGCGTATCCGCTGGGTGAACTCAGGATAGTTGTCCCCGGCCCGCGCCGTGCCGACCAACACGGTCAGCGCGCACAGCCCCACCACAACCCGACGGCTCCACACTTGCTGTTTCACGATCCGATTCCTCCTTGCCTAATTCGGTTCTGCCACGGTAAGGGTCCGCGGACCAAGGCCGCGACGGGTTGCCCTCCGGGCAAAACGTCTCCGAGCCTGAGATCGCCGCATCCCCCCCCAGATGTCGCATCACAATTACGGTAAGAGAATCGTCAGAATACGCGGCAAGATACACCCTGCATCGCGGAGTAGCAAGACCCCGCGAACGGGTTCGGCGACGTTTGTCGAAACCGTGAATCGTTGATGGCGAATCGTCGGCACGCTGAACTCAGCTTGGCGCGAAAGACGGGCCGCCGATGTCTTCCTCAACGTGGTTGTGGCTGGCGGCCTGCCCACCATTCACGATCAACCATATCCCAGCCGCGGAAACGCTTCTGACCGAGCCGGACGGACCAGCGTCGGTCAGTCCAGCGGCGGGAAGCGGTTCAGGTTCGTCCACGGGTGAATGATGAAACGCAGCACGGTGCGGGGCGGATGGGCCTTGATGCGCACCGCTTCTTCGAGATAGCTCTCGCGGGTGCGGCCGAACAGCGTGTGCTGCGAAACCTGCGTGGCCAGGGCTTCGGCGTGCTTGTGCGCGAACTCGGTCACGTCGTAGAGCACGGCCGGTCCTTCGATGGCCGTGTTCTTGTAGTAGTAGAGATGCGGCGTCCGCCAGGGCGCGCCGAGGTCGGCGCAGACCGGTTCGCCCGCGTGCCAGGCGGCTTCGAGGCTGAGGTCGCGCGTCGCGATGTGGTCCCGGTGCCGCTCGCGCTCGCCGTGCGTGAAGATCGCTTCCGGCCGCACCTCGCGAATGATGCGCATCACTTTCTGCAGCATTTCTTTGCTGTTGACCAGCCCCATGTCGGGCGCGCCCAGGTTCACGTAGCGCGCCACGCCCAGTACGCGGCGTGCGTCTTCGGCCTCCTTGGCCCGCAGCGCGACAACCGTGTCCTTCAGCTCCGGCGTCGGGAACCCTTCGCAGCCATTGGTCATGATCACGACCACCACTTGCGTGTTGTTCGCCGCCATCCTGGCCATGCCCGCGGCCATGACCAGTTCATCGTCCTGGTGCGCGCCAAAGACCATGATGCGTTGGTAGTTCATGCGCTCCTCTCCGGGTTGCGGAGGTTTGTCGGAACGGACGAAACGGACACAACGGACCAACCGGACGCAAAGGAGGCAGCCGGCCTGACTCCTCCGCACTACCTCGGCGCGGCGGCCAATTCCAGCACGACCCCCTCGCCGGGTGCAAGTTGCAGACGGAACACCGATTCATCCCCTTCGCGACGGGTCGGGATCGCGATGCCTGGCAGTTCGAGATCAAGCACCGCCACCTGCGGGCCGTGGAATCGGATCTCGTCCGTCGCCGCGTCGAAGGCGTCCGCGTTCAGGGCGGTCAGGAACCACCGGTTCCCGACCTTGTCTTCTCGCAAGGTCAATGCGAACTTCGCACCCACACCGTAGAACGCCCGTTGCTTGGCGCCCCCGGCCACGTACCCCAGAATCTGCTCCTCCGGCTCCGCTTCGTTGTAGACTTGGCTGAACAGAGCCACGGTTCCCTTCCCCAGCGACGCACGGTAGACCGTCCCTCTGGGCGGGTACGCCCCGACCTTGCTCTCTGTCGGATCCTTCTCGGGGACCCAAACCCGCGCGTCATACTTCCAGCTCCCCTCTCCGAACGCCGCCTTCAGCAGCGTACCGTCGGGCTTACCCCACGGATCATAGACTCCCGCCGCACCGACGGCGATCAACGTCCCGCCCGCCTGCACCCAGTCCCGCAGCCTGACCTGCATCTCGGTCGGCATCGACGTGGCATTCGGCAACAGGATGACATCTGACCCGTCCAGACTCTGTTTCCCGTTGAGGATCAACCGTTCCCACAACACCCCGTAGTCCCAGCCGTTCTTCTCAAGGTACCTGGAAAACATGAACGCCTTGGCCCGCAGGGTGTGAGTCGGGTATCCGTTCAGGAACGACGCATTCGACTCCAGAATGTTCACGCGCGGGGTCACGAGCGGGTAATCCAGGAGCGGCCGCTCGAACTGGCGCAACCGCGCGACGCTGACCGGGATGGCCATCGTGGAGTACCTGAGTGTCGCGTGCAGCCACCGGGGATCGGTCCAATACCCTTCGTCGCACCATCCGGGGCAGACACCGTACCAGACGGTGAAGAAGGACCGGCCGTCCGCCGCCATGCCGAAGAGTTCAGCCTCCCCGATGCGCCGGGCTCTCTGCCGCAGACGAGGAAGGCGTCGGGGCCTGTGCCGCAAAGCGAACCGTTCTCGATCTTCCACGCCCCGGCCTTTGGCAACCAATCCGCCCCCAGGTCGGTCCGCGCGAAATCGTCCGCAAGAACGAGTTCCGCCCCGCGCGGCAACGCGCTCGGGTCCGTCTCCTCGGCAATTGCGCAGAAATGGCAGGATGAGAGTCCAAGCGCCAACCCCGTCAACCATCGCAGCATGGTTCACCCCTCCGTCCTCAAGTTGCGAGATTCCTGCCCCGTCCGGATTCCCGGTGCCGGATCGTCTCCTGAACGGCCCCAAAATCTCGAACTCCCAACTTCGATGTTGGGCGTTCGTCTTGGTTCCAGCGGCACCGGATCAGGATTTGCCGGGATGCTTCCGGGGCGGGCCACGCCTCACCCGGCGGGCGGCGGGCCCGGCAGGACGACCACGTCTTCGGGCGTCACGGCGACGGTGACGTCTTCACCCGTACGTGCCGCGGACCGCGGGTTCAGTTCGAACAGACGCAGTTGAACGCTGTCGTCAACAGCCACCAGGTGCTCGGCCATCTCGCCAAGGTACGTGGACTCGACCAACCGCGCCCGGAACCGATTCGTTGCGGCAGCGTCCGTTTCCGAAACGATCCGGAGCGTCTCGGGCCGTAGCGAGACGGTGACCTCGGCCCCGGCACCGCCACCGCCAGCCGGCGGCACGGTTGACGTCAGACGCCCCAGCGGCGTCTCGACGGTTGCGGAGTCCGCACGCACATCCAGCAGCTTGCCGCGGACGAAGTTGGTCTCGCCGATGAACCCGGCGACAAACGTGTTGACCGGCCGCGCGTACACGTCGCGCGGCGAGCCGACCTGGAGGATGCGGCCCTGGTCGAGAACGGCGATGCGGTCGCCCATGCTGAGCGCTTCGGCACGGTCGTGAGTCACGTAGATGGCCGTGAGTCCCGTGTGCTTGCAGATGCGCCGGATCTCGGTGCGCATGTCACGCCGCAGCTTGGCATCGAGGTTGGCGAGCGGCTCGTCGAGGAGCAGGCAGGACGGCTCGATCACCAGCGTCCGCGCCAGGGCGACACGCTGCTGCTGGCCGCCCGAGAGTTCCGCCGGTTTGCGCTGGGCCAACTCCTCGATGTGGACCGTTCGCAGCGCGTCCGCCACTCGCCGCTCGCGGTCGGGCCGCGGCAGGTTCTTCATCTCGAGCCCAAACGCGACGTTCTGCTCAACGGTCATGTGCGGCCAAAGCGCGTAGCCCTGGAAGACCATCCCCGTGTTGCGCTGGTGCGGCGGCACGTCGCGCACGTCGCGGCCATCGAACAGGATGCGGCCGGAATCGGCATTCTCGAATCCGGCAATCATGCGCAGCATCGTGGTCTTGCCGCAACCGGACGGACCGAGCAGGAAGAACAGCTCCCCCGACGCGATATCCACCGACACCCCGGCCAGGGCCGTGACCTTGCCGAAGTTCTTGACGACGTTGTCGAAGATGACGTTCATGGGGGACTGGCCTCAGAGCATGTACAGTGCGGGTGAAGAACGGACCCAACAGACCCAACGGACGATCGCTTCGTGGCGGCGGCGGCCTCTCACCCAATGACCCAGTGACCTAATGACCCAGTGACCCGCCATCATCGCCGTACCACCTTACTTCTTCGCGGCGGCAGGCTTCGGCGGGGCACCGACCTTTTCGAGGACCAGCGCGGTGCGGCAGGGCAGGTACACCTTCACACAGTGCTTCAGCGTGCGCTTTTCCAGGACCGGCTGCGTGAGATAGCGCTGTTCCGGTTCGATCCGGCCGTGCCCGCCGTAGGAGCGCGAATCGGTGTCCAACACCAGTCGGTATTCGCCGGGCGGCACTTCCACCGCGTAGTCCGTCACCGACCGGTCCGGGTGGAAGTTGCAGAACACGAACATGCCGGCACGCTCGAAGACGATGATCTTCTCGTCTTTGCTGTTCCGGATGAGCCTGGGCGTGCCGGTGCGTTGTGCCAAGTGCTGCCGCGCCAACCGGATCAGATCCCGGTCGAAATCGGCCAGGAACTTGTACTTCAGGTTCGCGTCGTCGCGCAAATGCCACTTACGCCGCGCGTACTTGTAGGACCAGTTGTTGCCCTCGCGCGGAAAATCGATCCACTCCGGGTGCCCGAATTCGTTACCCATGAAGTTCAGGTAGCCGTGCCCGGCGGTGGCCAGGGTGATCAGGCGCATGATCTTGTGCAGGGCCATGCCGCGGTCCACGAGCGGGTGCGGGTCCTGGGCCTGCATGTGGTGGTACATAGCCGCGTCGATCAGCTCGAAAATCATGGTCTTGCCGCCCACCAGCGCCTGGTCGTGCGACTCGACGTAGCTGACGGTGTGCTCGTCGGCGCGACGGTTGACCAATTCGTGCCAAAGGTAGCCCATGTCCCAGTCCTCGTCGCGCACGTCGGCGGCGAGCTTGAACCAGAAGTCGGGCACGCCCATGGCCAGGCGGTAGTCGAAGCCCAGTCCCATGTCCTGCACAGGCGCCGCCAGGCCCGGCATGCCGCTGACGTCCTCGGCAACGGTCATGGCCGCCGGCTTGACCTCGTGGATCAGCTCGTTGGCCAGGCAAAGGTAAGCCAGCGCATCCTCGTCGACCGAGCCATCGAAATACCGGTCATAGGAGGTGAAGCTCGTGCCCAGACCGCGGTGGTGGTACATCATGCTGGTGATGCCGTCGAAGCGGAACCCGTCGATGCGGTACTCATCGATCCAGTACCGGCAGTTCGAGAGCAGGAAGTGCAGGACTTCGGGCTTTCCGTAATCGAAGCAGCGCGAGTCCCAGGCCGGATGCTCGCCGCGGGCGCCCTGGTGGAAGTACTGGTAGAGTGTGCCGTCGAAACACGACAGGCCCTCGACCTCGTTGCGGACCGCGTGCGAATGCACCAGGTCCATGATCACGAACAGGCCCATGCCGTGCGCCGTGTCGATCAGCGTTTTGAGTTCCTCGGGCGTGCCGAACCGCGACGAGGCGGCGAAAAAGCTCGACACGTGGTAGCCGAACGAGCCGTAATACGGATGCTCCATGATGGCCATGAGCTGGACCGTGTTGTAGCCCGCGTCCGCGACGCGCGGCAGAATGCGCTCGGCGAACTCGAGGTACGTCCCCATCCCCTCGCGATCCTGGGCCATGCCCACGTGGCTCTCGTAGACCATGGGAAAGGTCGGCCGCGGCAAGTCCGGGTTGCGCCACTGGTAGTGCGACGGCGGCGCCCAGACCTGGGCGTTGAAAATCTTCGTGTGTTCATCCTGCACCACGCGCCGCGCCCAGGCCGGGATGCGGTCACCCGCGCCACCGTGCCAGTGCAACCGCAGCCGGTACAGGTCGCCGTGATGCAGTCGGTCCGGGGCCAGTTCGATTTCCCAGACGCCTTCGGCGTTGAGCCGGCGCAGTTGGTAGTCCGGCGCCTCACGCCACTCGGAGAAGCCGCCGACCAGGTACATGGCCGTAGCGTTGGGCGCCCACTCGCGGAACACCCAGCGCTCGCCGCGCCGGTGCAGCCCGAAGTACTCGTGACCGGCCGCGAACTCCTTCAGGTCCTTGCAGTTCCGGCACAAACGTCCCTTGACCTGCCCGGCGAACTCGTGCCGGCGCCGAATGACGTCCATGAACGGCACCAGATACGTGTCGTCCTTCAGGTGTGCGATGCCATGGCGCGATGGGGCCACGTCGAGACTCCTTCTCCCGCGAACGACGCCCACGCCGACGACCCTGCGTTGCGGACTAACCGTGGTAGACACCAAGGAAGTCGTCCCGCGGGATTCCAGCCTGTGTCAGTATCGTTCGAAGCGTGGAACTCTTCAACGTCCGATGGTTGGGCATCGTCAGAGGGGTTCGAGAACCGTCGGAGTTCTCCCGCAGCATCGCGATGTGACTTCCCTCTCGGACAAGCCGAAACCCCAGCCGCTCCAAGGCGGCGATCACGTTGCGGATCGGTGCGTCCACAGGGAACTTGGACATCAGACGGGAACTCCGGCCTCGGCAACGAAAGCCTCAATAATGGGCGGATCCACGTCGAGAGAGTTCGCCCCAAAGGTGTCCAGGTGAAACTGGAGCGCGGACTTGAGGTCTGCCACCGCCCCTTCGTAGGTGTCCCCCTCGGCGACGACAACGCCCTTTATGCCCAAGGGATACGCAACATAGGTGTCAGGATGCTTCTCCACAATGATCTTGATCTGTCGCATGGATATACCCTCGCCGTCGGATCTCGTCCGGTGCATTCCTCCAATCTACTCGCGCGAGCGCGATCAGGCAACATGTGGCGCGGAGTACTGGGGTAATGCGTCAGCGCCGCCCGGCCGGTCCGGATGATCGTGGATCAGCACCAGACGACGCTTACGGGCTGGCCGACGGGCGCGGCGCGTGCAGCACCCAGCGGAGCTGATCGCGAGGTACCGGTTCAGGCTGGCGCCGATCAACCGGTCCGCCGGCGGCAGCATGTAGTGCATGTGCGGCATGCACGGACCGGTGGTGTTGAAGTGTCTGGCCATATCGCAAGACCTGCCGGATGCGCTGGGCGGCGCTGCCCAAAAAGGTCTTCGAGGTGGACCCGCTGAAGTGTGCCAAGTGCGGGGGCAAGATGAAGATTGTCGCGTTCATCGAACGGCGGAACCAACCGACTGTCGTCTTGCGCATCCTGAAGCACTGCGGCCCGAGGGAGGACGCCGCGGCGCGCGGTCCGCCCGCCGCCACGCCCACCCCATCCGGACTATCTTCTCCCTCGTGACCCGAAGAAGGGAAATCCCTATCAGCTTACCCCGCCTTTGTCGCCTGTGCGATGGCGGCCACGAGTTCCCGGTAGCGGTACGGCTTGCCGACATAGCCGAGCACGCCCTCGTTGAGGATGGTCTGAGCCTCGCCGTCGACGCTGAAGCCTGTGGACAGGAGTGCCCGGACCCCGGGGTTGATCGTCTTCATGGCGTGGAAAGTGTCGCGGCCGTTCATTTGGGGCATGACCATGTCGAGGATCAGCAGATCGACCTCCCGCCAGTGCTGGCGGTAGAGCGCCAGCGCTTCGTTGCCGTCCGCGGCCTTGATGACCGCATGGCCCTCGGCCCGGAGCATTTCGGCAAGCACTTCGCGTACCAAGGCCTCGTCATCCACCACCATGATCCGGAGATTGGCGGGCGGTGTTGCCGCGGCGTCGCCTGCGGTGCGGTCCAGCACTGAAGGCGGCAGGCCCGCTGCCTCGACCAGAAGAGGCAGGTAGATTCGGAAGGTTGTGCCGTGCCCGAGCTCGCTGTAGGCGTTGACCGCACCCCCGTGGTTCTTGGCCGTGCCGTAAACGGCGGCCAGGCCCATGCCCGTGCCCTTGCCGACCGGCTTGGTGGTGAAGAACGGCTCGAACAAATGCGCTTTCACGTCGGCACTCATGCCGCAACCGGTATCGGACACGGCAAGCATGAGGTAGTCTCCCGGCCGGATCTCGTAGGGGTGCCTGGCGCAGAACTGGGCATCGAGGTGCACGACCTGAGTTTCGAAGGTCAACGTCCCACCGTCCGGCATGGCGTCGCGCGCGTTCACGCCGAGGTTGAGCAGTGCGTTCTGGAGTTGCGACGGGTCGCCGATGACCACGGCCGGCTGGGCGCGCAGCAGTTGCGCGATGGTGATGCGCTTGTCGATGCTGTGCTGGAGTATGGCGACCGTCTCGGCGACCACGGCGTGCATGTCCACCGCAATCGACTGATACTGGCCCTTGCGTGCGAAGGCGAGCAGTTGTTTGGTGAGGTCCGCCGAGCGCCGGGCCGCCGTGCAGATGGCATCGGCATAGTGCTTGAGGTCCGGCTCGACGAGCCGGCCGGCGAGCATGTCGGCATAGCCCAGGATGCCCGCGAGCTGGTTGTTGAAATCGTGCGCAATGCCGCCGGCGAGCTGGCCGATGGCGTTCATCTTCTGGACCTGGCGGAGCCGGTCCTCGCTGTCGCGCAGCGCCGCCTCGGCGCGCTTGCGGTCCGTGATGTCACGGTTGCTGCCGCGGCGACCGAGCCAACGTCCATCGGCGCCGTACACCGACTGGCACACGTGGCTGATCCAGCGCTCCTCGCCGCCGCGGGTGATAATGCGAAAGTCAATGGGCACGCAACCCTGGGTCTGCGAATCCTGGCGCAGGTGTTGCACCACGGCGGCGCGATCCTCGGAATGGACGATCCTCTCCAGCAGGCTCGGGTCGTTGACGAATTCCTCGGGACGATAGCCGGTGATGGGTTCGCACGACGGCGAGACGTAGATGTCCCGCCCGTCCGGCCCGCGCCAGGTTTCCCAGTCGTGGGTGAAGTCCGCGACCGTACGGAACCGCTCTTCGGCCGCGCGCGAGGCCTGATACGCGTCTTCCAGCTCCGCGGTGCGTTCCTCGACCCGCCGTTCCATGTGGTTATACGCTTCCTGCAGGGCCGCCTCCGCCTGTCGGCGCTCGGTAATGTCGCGGGAGACGGCCAGCAAGCGCTCCACGTTGCCGTGCGCGTCCTTGATCGGCGAAATGACGACTTCCCACCACTTGGGCGTGCCTTTGGCGGTTTCGCAATACCCAAGACAGCTCGCCGTTTCACCTTTCCTGGCCTTGGCAACGGTTTCCATGGCCGCCTCTCGCTCCTTGCCTTTCCAGAAATCAACCCATGACCTGTTCAAGAGCGGCGTAACGTCGTCGATCTCCAGGAGTCTCTTCCCGCCTTCGCTGATCGACAGGAGACACCCTTCCAGGTCCAGGACCTTGATGCAGTCGTTGCTGCTCTCGATGACACGCCGGGCGAACTCCTCGCTCCGGCGCAGCGCCTCTTCGGCCTGCCGCCGCTCCAGTTCGCCGCCGGCGCGCACCGCCACCAGTTTCAGCACCGTCTGCGCCAGGCGCGGATTCGCCAGGGGCTGGCGCCCGATGACCACGATCAGACCGATCGGTTTCCCGTCGTAACTCCACAGCGTGGTCCCGACATAACTGACGGCCCGCATCTCCTGGAGCACCGCATCCTGCGGAAACAGCGCGCAGACATCCTTGGGAAAACAACAGACCACCTTTCCCACCACGTCGCCGCACGGGGTATTCTTCAGGGTATAGTCCACGTTGTCCTCGAACGTGCCATTGCTGTACACGGCCAGAGTCCTGGCCGTCAGCCCGTCGCCCAGTAACTGATCGATGCAGGCATAGTCCATTCCCAGGCTGTCGGTGAGGTATCGGGCCAGGGACTTGAAGAAGTCATCGCCCGAGTCCGGGCGGTGATGCTGCAACAGGAACAACTGGGTCTCCTGGATGCGCTGGCGTTCGGTGACGTCGGCGAAGAAGCCCACCAGGCATTTCCGCCCCATGAGGAAGCTGCTGGTAACGGCGATGTCGGCATAGAAAACGGCGCCGTCCTTCCGCCGGCAGGGCAGCGAGGACGCCATGGTCTTCTCCCCGCGCAACACGGCATCGAACTCGGACGTCACAAAGTCCAGCGCGTCCTTGGGGTGAATGTCCGCGAGGTTCAACTGCAGTAACTCCGCATCCGAGTATCCGAACATCCGGCAGATGGAGGGGTTGCCGTACACAAACCGCCGTGTGTCGGTATCGATGGCCAGGATGCCAAGCGCGCTTTCCTCGAACAGCGACCGGTACCTTTCCTCCGACTCCCGCAGCTCGTCGGCCGCCCACCGGCGCCTCAGTGCCACACCGATACTGGCACTGACTCCCTCAAAGAACTGGACCATCGAGAGCGTCAGAGCATCCTTCCTGCGATCGTTCAATTGCAGCAGGCCGACGATCTCCCGGTTCGCGCGGATGGGAATGAGCGCCATGGAACTGTAGCCGTCATGGATGCAACGGTTCCTGGGGTGGAACCTGGGGTCCTGTGCGGGCTGGCGGTCCAGCAGCGTGAGGGAGTCGGGAGTCCAGAAACTGCCGCCGGATGTGAAACGGGGATTGGCCGGATCGATCTGGCCGGAAAGAACCAGGCCACACGTGCAGGCCAGGCGGATGCTGCCGGTTCCGTCCCTGCAGATCCCGCCGTCCGCGCCACGGGCAACCAAGGTGTTCTCCGTGAGCAGAAAATCGGTGGGGAAGCCGCTCTGGACGGCGTACGGGAAGTCATCGCCATTGCGCAGCCGGATCCCCACCGCATCGAATCCTGTTTCTCGCCGGATGGCGGTGAGAATACGGCTGATCGTATCGTCAAAGGCGGCTGCTTCGTTAAGAATGGTCACGATTTCGGCCGCGAGCTGTTGGCGACGTTCCGCCTCCCTGTTTTCCGTGATGTCGCTGATCACCGCGTGGCAGGTGAGGTGATCATCAGTGCCACGCACCGCGGCAATCTCCAGGCGCGCCCAGAATGGCACGGCGTCGGCACGCAGCATTCTGAATTCACACACCTGCGTCGCGTTGGTTGCAGAGAGCTGCCCGCAGAACCAGTCGTAGACGTCCTGGTCCTCCTTGGCGACGAAGCGCGACAGCGGGCGATCTACCAGATCGTCACGCGTCACGCCCAGCAACGCGGCGGTCGACGGATTGGCGGTCAGGACCCGCCCCGTTCCGTTGAGGGTGACAATGGCTGCCGGCGTATGATCGTAGAGGTCGACATCGTGCGCCCGCGCGGCGGCGAGGTCCTCCTGCGTTCGGCGCAGTTCCTCGTTCTGCAGTTCCAGTTCGATCTGATGCAGGCGCAGTTCGTGGAGCAGGCACCGCGCTTCCTCGGGCGACAGCGTGTCGAGGTTCTCCGGCACCCGGGGCGCCCTGGCGCGGGCAATGTCCTCCGCCTGCTGCCGCAATGCCTGCGCTGAGTGCGCCGAGGCGTCCTGTTCCACGCCGAACTCCTGGCGCAGGCGCGTGCCGGCAGCCACGGAGCCTCGAGCGCCGTCGCGGGTGCAATGGCGGGAGTCTGTCAACGGATCGGCGATCAGAGTTCGCGATGTGGTCATGTCAGGCATATCTCCAGGAATCTCGGCGGTGGTTCTTGCCGCGCAGGTTGATGACGGCCTGGACCAGCCCCGGGGCCCGCGGGTCGCGCGTGGGTCCCTTCAACCGGGTCACGATGAACACCTTCTGAACATCGATGCCGTACTCCTCGCGCCCGTGCCTCACGGCCAGGTATTTCCCCGGCTTAGCGGTCAAGACCACGCTGTCCGTCGTCATCTTGCTCTCCTGTTTTCCGTCCTGTCGCTGGTACGCCAGCCCTGGCTGCGCGCCGGCATCGGTATGCCCGGCGTGGGGACACGCCGGGCAGTGCGGGGCGGCGAGAGGGTCGGACGCGTCTGACCTGTCCGACAAGTCTGCCCCGCCGCCTGAACCCTGAACCCTCCGCATGCTCCGAGTTCCGTACTCCTTTGCCTCACGCACCTGTACCCCTGGCTACGGTTCAGCCCGCGAGGACGCGGGCGCTCCAGGGATCAGCCCTTACACCCACGCACCCATACACTCCCCCGCCTCCATCCTCAGCTTTCACCCCTCATCCCTCTGTCACCCTTCAGAACTGCTTCAGCTCCGAATCATCCAGGGGGATGACCTCTTCGGGTTTCGCGCCGGCCGCGACCAATTCGCGCTTGCCGCCGTGACGGCCGTTGCCGTTGCCATTGCCGTTGCCATTGCCGTTGCCATTGCCGTTGCCGCCGTGCGTACGCGGGGTTAGGGCCGGTCTGAAGAACGGGGCCGATTCGGCCGCACGTGTTGCCGGCGCCGCGTACGCTGTCCGCGTGGTGGCGGGCCGGGCGCCGTTCCCGTTTGCGTGTGCGTTCGCGCCGCCGACCAGCGCCTCCAGCTCCCCGACCATGCCGTTGAGTTCCTGCGCCTGGCCCGTGAGTTCCTCGGACGCGCTGGCGGATTCCTCGGCGCTCGCGGCGTTCTGCTGCACCACCTTGTCCATTTCCGCGACCGCAGTGTTGACCTGTTCGATGCCCTGCGCCTGCTCCTTGGACGCGGCCGCGATCTCCGCCACCAACGCCCCGACCTTGCCGGCGCTGTCCTGGATTGCTGACAGCGACTTGGCCACATCCTGGGTGACGGTTACGCCCGCCTCGGCGTTCTTCTGCGCGCCCTCGATCAGGTCGGCGGTGTTCTTCGCCGCTTCCGCACTGCGCCGCGCCAGGTTCCGCACTTCCTCGGCCACGACCGCGAAGCCCTTGCCCGCCTCGCCCGCTCGCGCCGCCTCGACGGCCGCGTTCAGCGCCAGCAGGTTGGTCTGGAACGCGATCTCGTCGATCGTCTTGATGATCTTCGCCGTCTCGGCCGCCGAGGCCTTGATCTTGTCGATCGCCTCAGACATGCGCTTCATCGACTCGACGCCGCCGCCCACCGTGCTCTTCGTTTCCCGCATCAGCGTGTCGGCTGTGTTCGCGTGCTCCGCGTTCTGCTTGGTCATCGACGCCATTTCCTCGAGGGCACTCGACGTCTCCTCCAGACTCGACGCCTGCTCGCTGGCGCCCTGCGCCAGCGACTGGCTCGCACTCGCGACCTGGCTAGACGCCGACGCCACCTGTTCGGAGCCGGTTGAGAGGCCGGCAATGACCCGGGTCAAGGCACGACTGATGGACACGCTCAGGAAAGTGCCCAGTGCCAGCGCGGCCAGAAACCCGGCCAGTACGCCACCGCCGGACAGCATCTTGGCCAAGGCTGCGACGCGGTCCATCTCCACGCCCTGACGCGTGGCCTCGTCCCGGGTGATCGCCACAATCTTGTTCAGCAACGTGTCGGCGGCATCGAACGCGGTGTCAACGGCTGCCATCTGCTTGCCCAAGGCGGCATACGAGTCGTCGGCCGGATGTGACCAGTACTCCTTGGCGACCCCGACATAGGTCTCGTGGGCCTGCAGCCACTTCTGCCACGCAGGCAGGAAGTCCTTCCACACCCGCGCCTCTTCTTCGGTATGAGGCAGCAGTTCGTAAGTCTTCCACGCATCATCGGCGCGCTTCCTGATCTCGGCGAAGCCCGCGAAGGCGTGTTGCACGGCCTCGGCGTCCATGGTCTTGTCCATGAGCGCGTTCTCCGCCGAGTCCATGCCCGCCTGCGCCCCGCGGATCGTCAGCAGCGCCTGGATGCTGGGGAGGCGGACTTCCGCAATCTCGTCGGCCGCCGTGAACAGCGTGCTAATGGCCCAATACCCGATTCCACCCACGAACGCCGTCAGTAGCGCCGCGATCACGAATCCACCGATCAGCTTCGTCGACAGTTTCATGTTTTCGAGCATTGTCATTTCCTTTCCGCCGTTGACGAACTCGGGCCCACGCCAAGTCCGGACTCATTGCCACGCTGCGATCGGGACCGGGGCGGAGTCGCTTTGGGCTGCGGTACGCCGGCCGTGTCCCCACGGCGGCCGGTGTGCGTCGGCGTCACCCATGCTGCTCCGTGCCGCATGCTCCGTGCTTGCCTTCACGCCGCCTTGCCCATCCTCGCCATGCCACCCAGCTCTGTGCCGGACAGGACCTTGTCCACATCGAGCAGCATAATGACCTTCTTCGCCACTTTGCCCATGCCGAGAATGAACTCGGTGTCGACCGTGGTGCCGAATTCCGGCGCCGGCTCAATCTGCTCGCCGTGGATATCGAGCACCTCGGAGACCTCGTCGACAATGATGCCCATGGTCACACGCCCGTCTCCGTGCGCCACCTGCACCACGATCACGCAGGTCTTGTCCGTCGTGGCCTTGGTCTGCATCTGGAATTTCTGCCGCAGTTCGATCACCGGGATCACCTTGCCGCGCAGATTGATGACGCCGCGTACGAACTCCGGTGTGCGCGGTACCCGCGTGATGTCCATCATCTTGATGATTTCCTGCACCTTCAGGATCTCGAGCCCGAATTCCTCGCTCTCGAGCTTGAAGGTCAGGTACTTGCCCGCTTGTGCCCGTGCGGTCGCCGCGGAGTCCATGGCGGCCGTGCTGTCTGTGTTCATGGTGCCTTCTCCTCTTTCGCCCTATCCCGATCTCTATCCGACGCCGTAACTACTCAGGTTGCTTAGGCTGTAGGCTCCCGACCCTCGCGCATGGACCTGCGGGTCACAAGTCAGATGGGATACGGCCGATACAGACGCTCCGACCATCGCGTGTTCTCAGGCGTGATTCGTAACCTTCAGCCTACAGCCTATCCACCTTCAGCCTAACCTTCAGCCTGCCCGTTAGAACTGCTTCAACTCCACCTCGTCGAGCGGAATGACTTCGTCGGCCCTCAGGGTCTGAGCGACGACCGGTTCGCACCGTGCCGCCGGGGCAACTTTGCCTCGCACTCCCGCCGCCGCGCGCTGGGCGCCGTTGTGGCCGTTGTGGCCGTTGTGGCCGTTGTGGCCGTTGTGGCCGTTGTGGCCGTACTGCGCGCTGCCCATGCTGCGCGCACCGTTCCGAACTGTGGCTGCGCCATGCCCGTTGTGGCCATTGCCGCCGTTCCGTCCGGTGCTGCCCATGATCGCCATCAACTGCTCGGCCATGGCGTTCATCTGCTCCGCCGCACTGGCGGACTCTTCGGAATTGGCGGCGTTCTGCTGCACCACCTTGTTCATCTCGGCCACGGCGGTGTTGACCTGGTCTATGCCCTGAGTTTGCTCCTTCGACGCCGCGGCGATCTCCGCCACCAGCGTCGCCACTCTCTCGGCACTCCCCTGGATGGCTTCCAGGGCGTTGGCCGCCTCGTGAGTCACGGCGACACCGGCTTCGGCGTTCTTTGTGGAGCCTTCAATCAGGTCGGCGGTGTTCTTCGCTGCTTCCGCGCTGCGCCGCGCCAGGTTCCGTACTTCCTCGGCGACCACGGCGAAGCCTTTGCCCGCTTCGCCGGCGCGTGCCGCCTCAACCGCCGCGTTCAGCGCCAGCAGGTTAGTCTGGAACGCGATCTCATCAATGGTCTTGATGATCTTGGCGGTCTCGGCGGAGGAGTTCTTGATCTTGTCAATCGCTGCGGCCATGCGCTTCATGGCGTCGACGCCGTTGTTGACGTGCTGCCGCGATTCGCGCATCAGGCTGTCGGCCTTGTTGGCATTCTCGGCATTTTGCTTTGTCATGGAGGCCATTTCTTCCATCGACGCGGAGGTCTCCTCCAGGCTGGAGGCCTGCTCGTTAGCGCCTTGGGCCAGCGACTGGCTGGAGGCGGAAACCTGCCCGGAACCGGACGCAATCTGCTCCGCGGTGCTCTTCAGCGTGCCGCCGGTCTCCTGCAATTCCTGGGTGCTGAACGAAGTCAACCCCTTGAATACGTCCTTGAGCGGTTGGGTGATCGCGGCACTCAGGACCAGGCCCAGCAGAACGGACAGACCGAACCCGACCGCAATGCCAACGATCGCGGCGGTCTTGACGGCCCGGACGTTCGTTTCCGCGACTTTCACTTCCTCGGCCGCGACCTGGTTGTTGATGTCGACCAGTTTGCCCAGGAGCTCCTCGGCCGCAGCGAACGAAACGCCATTGTCCACCAACGCCTGTTTGCTCATCTTGTCGTACAGTTCCTCGGACGGTGCCTTCCAGTAGTCCCGGGTCATGGCAACATACGTTTCATGGTCCTGCCACCACTTGTTCCACGCCGGCACGAACTCTTTCCACGTCGCCGCTTCCTCGGTGGTCTGGGGCAGGGGTTCGTAGATCTTCCACCCGTCATCCGCCCGTTTCTTTGCGTCCGTGAAGCGTTGGTACGCCGCCTGGCGCCTCGCCTCGTCCAGATTCTTGACCAGGAGCACGTTTTCGGCTGCGCCCACCGCGGCCTGCGCTTCGTCGATAGTCAAGAGGCTCGCTACGCTCGGGAGCCGAACGACGCCAATCTCGTCAATCCCGCGTCCCAGTTCCTGCGCGCCGTTGTAGCCCATGACACCAACGACCAGAACCATGACGCCCAGCACAAGAAAACTGCCGACCAACTTCATTCGGAGTGACATGTTCTTTAGCATCTGAACTCTCCCTATTCTCTGGCTTTGCCTATTGCTCGCTCGCGCTCACTAACGTCAAACGGGTCAATCCTGGCCGGGAACCTCCACCTTGCCGCGGTCCCATCGGAATCTCGCGGTCGGATTTCCTGCCATGCTGCGCCTCCTTCTTACTTGCTATGGCTTAGCTCAGGATGCAATGACGCGTTCGCATACCGGGCTCGTCCCGCCGGGGAGAGTCGGCCCATTCTTCAAACCCACGCCCGGGGCGGGCGCAATCTCTATGCTGCCTGGGCGCGAGGCGCCCGGCAGGACGAGCCGTGGCCGGGGACAGCGACCGGACAGCACCGCGAATGAATGCGCCACACTGTCCAGCAACACGGCCCGGTCAAAGGGCTTCCAGAGCAGCCCGACGCAGTGATCGTCCTTGACCAGTGCCGCTTGCGCGATGTCCAGTTCGGCGGTCATCAGCAGCAGCGGCGGGCAGGGATCGAGTTCCGTCAATTCCTCGAACAGCCGCTGGCCGTTCAGCGGCGGCATCTGGATGTCGAGTAGCAGCAGGTCGAAGGGAACCCCGTCCTGGCTGGCAGCCAGCACCTGATGTCGTGCCTGCGCAACGGTGGACGCTTCACTGAGCAGGTACCGCGCACTCCGCAACGCGGCGCAGATGCTGAGTCGGACGGATGGGTTGTCGTCCACGACCAGGATCTGATGGTTTGATGTAGGCATAATGGCGTATCCAAAAGCAGGTTACGTGCCAGGCTAGGCAAAACATCATAACTCGTTAATGTATAACATGATATAACTCTCCATCTAGGCGCGAGTCGGGGCAATCGGCTTTGCACGGCGGCGCCGGCGAAACGGGGTTCATGGCCTGTGACGCTCAAGTCGCCAGGGCCCGTCAGGCGGGTGTTACGCAGCCGTGGGGCAGCACTTGCCACCAGAGCCGTCCGAGGCGCAAGGAAATTTGCGGGGGGGGGCAAGGATCCTTGCGGTGGTCTTGGGGGGGCGAGCCGCAAGGCAGGCGGGGCGGGTGTTCGGGGGGCGGCGGGAAAGATCCGGACGGGCAAGGACTTGCACCGAGCCCCCCGTCACGCACCATCACACCTGGCGACGCAGGCCAGCGTGGGGACACGCTTGGCCTACCCGTACGCCCGGCGTGTCCCCACGCCGGCGCTTCGGTGCGTTCCTCAGTCAACACCCACTTCGTGTCCAACCGCGCGAATCCGGCCGCCGGGTCCGTGGCAGAACGCACCTGTACGCCTGGCGACGGTTCAGCCCGCGAGGACGCGGGCGCTCCAGGGGACAGCCTTTGCCCTGAATACTGAACCCCGAGCCCCAAAGCCGTCTGCGTGTTGGCTCACGCCTCCGGGTGCTGCAGGTACCAGCTCAGCGCTTGGCGACTGGCGCCGAGGAGCTGGGCGGCGCGGGTGCGGTTGCCGTCGGCACGGCGCATGGCCTCTTCGACCAGGAGCCGCTTGACGTCCTTGAAGGGGGGCAGCGTGGCGCCGAACGGCTCGGTGGTGTTCTCGGCGACCGGAGCTGTGGCGGCCGCGCCGGGGGCCGGCGGTGGACCGGCCATGGCGCCGATGTAATCCGCGAATGACTTCAGCGACAGTATGTGCGAGGTGTGACGGCTGACGGCATCCGTGACGATGGATTCCAATTCGCGGACGTTGCCGGGAAAGTTGTAGGTTGCCAGCAGGGCGGTGAGCTCTTTCGGTGCGGTCGGCTTCTTCCGGTTCAGTTGGCGCGCGGCGGCGTCCATGAAGTGCTCCGCCAGCAGGCCCAAATCGCCGCGGCGCTGGCGCAGGGGCGGGATGTGGATTCTGTGCGTACTCAGGCGGTAGTAGAGGTCGGGCCGGAACCGGCCCGCGTCCTGGAGCCGGGCGAGGTCCGCGTTGGTGGCGACAATGACCCGGGCGTCCGTCTTGGTGGGACGGTCCTGCCCGAGCGGCGTGTATTCCAGTTCCTGCAGCAGCCGGAGCAGTTTCACCTGCGATACCACCGGCAGGTCGCCGATCTCATCGAGGAAGAGGGTGCCGTGCAGAGCTTGCGCGATCAACCCCTGGCGCGGCCCCTCCGCGCCGGTGAACGCGCCGCGGCGGTGCCCGAACAGGGTGTCGGAGAACATCGTGTCGTCCAGCCCGGCAATGTTCACGGCCACAAACTGGCCGGTGCGGCCGCTGGCGCGGTGGATGGCCCGCGCCACCAGTTCCTTGCCGACGCCGGTCTCGCCGGTCAACAGCACCGGGTTGCTGGTCGGCGCCACAGCTTCAATGTATCCAAAAATGGATCTCATCGCCGTGTCGGCGGTGAGAATGTCGGCAAAGAACTCGGGATGCTTCAGGTGCGGTGCGAGGAGCTGCTCGCGCAACTGCTGGTTCTGCCGCCGCAGTTCGACCACCTGCAGCGCGTTGCGTACGGTCGTGACGATGCGGTCCGCGGTCACCGGCTTGACCAGGTAGTCGTAGGCGCCCTGCCTGACGCAATGCACCACCGATTCGACCGTGTCCTTGCCCGTGACCACGATGGCGGGCACGCCCGGCTGGTGCTGCGCCGCGGCCTCGAGAAGCTTCTCCCCGGAAACAAACGGCATGTTCAGGTCCAGAAGCATCAGGCTGAGCGGCTGGGTCTGAATGGTCGTGAGCGCCTCGCGACTGTCCGTGTGGCAGATCAGGCGCGTGATGCCGCCGCGCGTCAGGGCCATCCGGTAGCCGCTGGCGATCGGCTCTTCGTCATCCGCCACCAGAACGGGGAGGGCGGGAGATCCGGCGGGATTGGGGGTGGCCATCTGTGATGCCTCGGGTTGGCGGGGTTCAGGTGTCGGGTGTCGGGTGCCGGGTGTCGGGTGTCGGGTGCCAGCGCCCCGCGGGCGGCAGACCGCCCGGGGGGACGCGGAACACTGAACACTCCTATGAAACTCGAATCCGGACCTCGTGAACGCGGTACTACAAGCCTCGTTGCGCGGTTGGCCAGGTTCGTAGTACCGCCTTCAGGCGGTCTTGGTGCATCGTCGCCAGTTTCACTCCGAGATGACCGGGCGGCCCATCGCCCGTGGGGCGCTGAACACCGAACACTGAACTCCACACTCCCACACCCACACACACCCCCGCCTCCCCCCTCAGCTTTCATCCCTCATCCCTTCCGCGGCGGGCAGGGTCAGGGTGACCGTCGTGCCTTGTCCCGGCTTGGATTCATAGACCATCCTGCCGCCGTGTTCGTCGATGATCTTCGCGGAGATGGACACGCCCAGACCGGTGCCGCCGCTGTCCCGTTTCGTGGTGAAGAACGGGTCTTTGATCCGGGCCAGCACGTCCGGCGTCATGCCGGAGCCTTGATCGACCACTCGGACAATCACGGCTTTCGCGAGGGTATCATGGCGCGTCCTGACGTGGATCGCCTTGCCCTTGTCCGGAATGGCATCGCACGCGTTCAGGAACAGGTTGATCATGACCTGTTCCAGGCGCTGCGAGTTGCCGCGGACCGGCGGCAATCCTTCCGCGTAATCGGCGGCGAAGAAGTCGGTAGCGCCCTTGATCTTGTTCCAGGACAGCGTGACCGCGGCGCGGATCATCCGGTTGACATCCACCTGCTGGTCCAGTTCAGGGGGGGCCTCCCGGGCGTATTCCTTGAGCTCAGTCACGATGTTCTTGATTCGCTCCGAGCCTTTCATGATGTTGGCAAACGCCTGCTCGGCCATCTGTCGCGCTTCAGTCAGGGGCACGTGGCCCACGCGCAATTCCTCGTTTTGGGCCATACAGGCGTCCAGTGCGGTCGTGGCTTCGTCCCAGAGGTCTCTGAGGACCGGGGTATTCAGCGTAATGAACATGTTCGGATTGTTGATCTCATGGGCCACACCCGCCACCAGGGTCCCGAGCGACGCCAGTTTCTCGGACTGCAGCATCTGCTCGAGGTGGAGCTGTTCGCGCCGGTCCAGCTCCTTGCGCTCGGTGATGTCCCGGTTGCTGGCGCGCCGGCCGAGGTAGGTCCCGTTCGTGTCGAAGACGGGCTGACAAACGTGGCCGCACCAGCGCACTGCCCCGTCCGGGAGCAGGACACGGAATTCCACTTCATGCTGGGCCTTGGCATGTGGCCGCCCGCGGTGATGCTGCAGATACGCGGCCAGATCATCCAGATGGATAACCCGCTCCAGCAGGCCTGGGTCTGACATGAACTCCGCCGCCGCATGACCGGTGATGCGTTCGCAGGACGGCGAGCAGTAGAGGAGCGTTCCCTCCGGCGCCTGCCAGTACTCCCAGTCGGAGGTGAAGTCCGCGATGGTCCGGAATTTCAGTTCGCTTTGTGCCAGGTCCGTCTCGATCCTGCGCCGTTCCTCGATTTCCATTTGCAGCAGCCGGTTGTTCGCTTGGAGTTCCTGGGTGCGCTCTTTGACTTTGGCCTCAAGTTCCGCCTGGGCCAACCGAAGCGCATCCTCCGTGCGCTTGCGCTCGGTGATGTCAATCGCGTAGTGCAGGTATGACTCACGGTCAATGGGCACCCACCAGATTTCCCACCAGTTGCCAAAGGCTTCCACCTCAGTGCGGGCGGGTTCGCTCGCGTCCAACATCCTGGAGAGCTGGCAGAACGTACACTGCGTGCCGTCGGGCGGCGCCGTCCCGTGCTGTTCGCAGTACTCCCGGTCGGCCGGGGGGATATGCGCGCACCGGCCGAACGATTGCCAGCACGGCTCGCCCTCGGCCGCGCCGGCTTGCCGCGCGATCCGGTTGGCCGCCAGCACCGTCTGGTTGCGGCCCACCAGCATGGCCGGCAGCTGCATGCCGTTCAGCAGGAGTTCGTTCAGCCGCGCGCTGTGCGCTAGCGCTGCTTCCGCCTGTTGCCGCTCCAGTTCGCCGCTGGCGCGGACGGCGACCAGTTTCAGCATGGACTCGGCCAGGCGCGGGTTGACCAGGGGTTTTCGGCCAATGAGCGCGATCAGGCCGATCGGTTTCCCATCGTAGCTCCACAGGGTGGTCCCGATGTAACTCTCGCTCCGCAGTTCCTGGAGCACCGCGTCGCGCGGGAACAGCTTGCAGACATCCCGGGGAAAGCAGCAGATCGTCTTGCCGACCACGTCGCCGCACGGCGTGTCTTTCAGGGCATATTCCACGTTGTCCAGGAACTTGCCATCGCTCCACATGGCCACCGTCTGGGCCGTCAGTCCGTCGCCCAGCAGGCGGTCGATGCAGACGAAGTCCACGCCGAGGGTTTGAGCGAGGTACTGCGCCAACGCCGGGAAGAATTCGTGACCCGAGCCCGGGTAGCCGCACTGCAGCAGGAACGCCTGGGCCGCTTCGAGTTGCTTGCGCTCCGTGATGTCGTGCACCATTCCAATGGAGCGGACAATCGCGCCGGAAGCATCTCGCACATGTCTGCACCGTTCCTGGACATGGCGAATTTCGCCGGTGTGCTTGCGAACGATCCGGTGCTCGATTTCATAGTGGTCTTGGTTGTCCCGCCGCGAGTCGGAGTAAGCGGCATCAACGGCGGCGCGGTCCTCGGGATGCACCGCCGCGAGAAAGGCCTCGTAGGTGGCGCCGAATTCCTGAGGCTGCAGGCCGAAGATCCGATAGATCTCGTCCGACCAGGAAAGACGGTTGGACAACAGGTCCAGTTCCCAACTGCCGAGGTGCGCGATCTCTTCGGCATGGTTCAGTCGCGCCACGCTATCCCGCAGCGCCGCCTCGGCATGCATGCGCTCGGTAACCTTCAAAACGGCCTGCAGCAATAGCGAAGCCTGAAGAATATCGATCTCGCTGTAATTGCTTTCCTTGTTTCCCAAGCCGACCACGCCGACAATGTTCATGCCCTTGAAGATCGGGACCGTCATGAATTTCAACAGTTCAACATGGCCTTGGGGGTAGCCCCTTTTCAGAGGGTGGGCGGCTTGAAAATCGTTGACGATAATCGCCCGACGCTGCCGGACCGCCTCGCCCCAGATCCCGGTCTTGCCCAAGGCGTAACAGGTCTGCGGGTCCGCGACACTGCATTGGGGCATCACGTCTTTGGACCACGTGTTCAGGACAAACTCCTGGCGATCCTCGTGGTAATGGTAGATGTAGCCGATCTTGCTGCCGGTCAGTCGGATCGCTTGCTCCAGCGCATAGTCGAGAAATGTCTTGCTGTCATCGGCGGGGTGCTGCAGAACACTAACCAGGCTTCTCAACCGCGATTCGTTCCGTTGCAGTTCCTCCTGTGCCCGCTTGCTCTCCGTAATGTCGCTCACCACGACGCTGCACACGGACGCGCCGGCGGCATCCTGGGCCGCGCTTCCCTCCAACCGCGCCCAGAAGGGTGCGGAGTCCGCACGCAGCAGGCGCAGTTCGCACGTCTGCGGCGTGCCGGCTTCGGAAAGCTGTTGCCGGTGCCGGTAGTAGGTGTCCTGGTCCTCGGGGACGATGAAACAGGTCAACGGCTTCCTGGCCAACTGCTTTCGTTCCACGCCGAGCAGTTTGGCGGCGGAGAGGTTGGCCTCCAGGATCAGGCCCTTCTCGGTGAGAACCAAATACCCCGCCGGCGCCAGGTCGTACAAGTCGAAGTACCGTGCCTTTGCGGCTTCCAGTTCCGCCTGCGCCCGGCGCAGTTCCTCGTTCTGCAGTTCCAACTCGATCTGGTGCACGTGCAGATCGTGCAGGGCCTGCCGCGCCGCCGCGGGCGACAACGTGTCCGCCGAGTCCGGCCCTGGGGGTTGAGTCGCCTTGGCTTTGGCCTCGGCCCGCTGGCGCAGGCCGGCCGCGGTGGCCTTGGAACTGCCGCCGGTGCGTTTGGCCGTCATGGTGCCGTCCTTCCCGTGCCGCTGTGCCGCAATGGACCGCCGTTACGGTAGTCCCGGCCGCAGGCTAGTCAAGCGCGGCGCTGAGGCCCGCGTAATGCGTCAGCGCCCCCGGGCGGCAGACCGCCCGGTCATACCAAGGTGGGCCGCCCGGGGTCGCGCCCAATGCCCCCCAACTTAAGGGCCACCACACTCGGGGCGAGGGCTGAGGGATGAAACCTGAAACCTGAAGTGGATACAGATGCGCCGTATGGTGTTCCGGACTCTGGACCTCAGCTTTCAGCCCTCAACCCTAAGTTGGGTGTCATTGCACCCTCACTCACCCACTCACCCACTCACTCACGCCCCTGCCCTGCCCGTCACCGCCCTGAACAGGCGGACCACGCCGCGACCGAGTGGGCGCAGCGGTCCCTCCGGGACCAACGCCACGATCAGGATCAGGATCAAGCCAAAGACGGCGTGATCCGCCGAGCCGAAACAGCCGCGCAGCGACAGGAACTCCAGGGCTCCCCCCACCACGAGTGCACCCCACACGTTCGCCATGCCGCCGGCGGCCACCAGGGCCACGTAGCGGACCGATTTCATGGCCCCGGACTCCGATGGCCCGATGGCTCCGTTGTAGTGTGTCATCAGACACCCGGCCACCGCCGCAATCACGGCACTGATGAGGAACACTTTAAGCTTGTACTGGGCCGTGTTGATCCCCATGGCGTTGGCCGCCAATTCCCCGCCGTGGATGGATCGCAGCGCCCGCCCGGTCCGCGAATTGACCAGGTTCAAGACCATGAACAGGGTCAAACCGGCCAAGGCAAAGGCGACGTAGTAGTTCTGGATCCGGCAGACGCTGCGGCCGCAGACATCGAGCCCGGGCAGAATCTTCCATGCCGGGACGGAGGAAATTCCGTCCGCCCCGCCCAACCGCTCCGTGCCGAGGACAAGACGGTACACGATCAACCCGAAACCGAGCGTCGCCATGGCCAGGTAGTGTCCCTTGAGACGCAACGCCGGGTACCCGATGACAAACGCCACGGCGGCGGTCAGGCACACGGCAGCGGCAAATGCCAGCCATGGCGTAACCCCCAGGCACTCGCCACCGTAGAGGTCCTGGCGCGCCACCAGGACCCCGGCCTTGCGCAGCGTCAACCCAACCCCCTTCGCCGCCCACCCGCTCAGGTCCAGGGTGGTCAAATACGCCGACGTGTACCCGCCGATGGCAAAAAACGCGCCATGCCCCAGCGAAATCTGTCCGGCATATCCCATGACCAGACACAGCCCCATGACGACCGTGGTGTAATACGCGGCCATGGTCAACTGGGTCAGGTAGTAGCCGCGCCCGGTGGCGGCGGTCAGCAACTGCAAGCCGACCACCGTCGCCACAAAGGCGACACCACTCAGCATGGAAACCCTCCGCGCCATCAGAACTCCCTCGATGAAGTTCCCACTTCCGGAGCGCCGAAAAGTCCGTGCGGTCGCACGAACAGCACAAGCAGCAGAATGGCAAAGGCCATTGCGTCTTTGTATGCGGCCGGCAGGAAGTACACGCTGACGCTCTCGGCCAAACCGACCAGGAGCCCGGCCGGCACCGCGGCCATGTGGTTCCCCAAGCCCCCGAGAATCGCCGCGGCAAACCCCTTGATGGCAAGGGAAGTACCCATGTCGTACTGAGTCATGGTGATCGGGGAAATGACGCACCCGCCCAGCGCACCCAGCGCGCCGCTGACCATGAAGGCCAGCGTCCGCATGTTCGCGACGTTGATGCCCGCCAACTGCGCGGCACTCACGTTCGAGGCACAGGCCCGCATCGCCTTGCCGATGATTGTGTAGCGCAGGAATCCGTGCAACACAGTCACCGTCACGCCCACCGTGCCCAGCACCCAAAAAACCTGCGGCGACAGTCCGGCGCCCAGGAGTCGGACCGACGAGCACTCGTTCCCGGTAAAGTACGGCAGCGACCGGACCTTCTCATCCCAGATGTGAAGAGCCACTTCCTGAATCACGATCGACAGCCCGATCGTGATGATGATCATCTGCAGCAGGCTGGGGCGACGCAACCGCCGGAAAATGAAGATCTCCAGCGCGCCGCTGCACAACATGACCAGCAACACGGCACCGGCCACCGCCACGGGCAGCGGCATGAAGCTGGCCAGCGTCACGGCGATCATCCCGCCCAGCATGACGAATTCGCCCTGGGCGAAATTGATGATTCCCGTCGTGCCGTAGATAATGTTGAATCCAATGGCCACGATCGCATAAATACTGCCGACCGTAACCCCGGACATGATGTATTGCAGAACCTGCGACAAACCCACCATCTCCTGCTCAACGGGAACGGCTCGCGGAGCCGCTCGCCCTCCAGCCCCGCGCTCAGTATCGTGATTGGAAAGCGAGCGGCCTCGCGAGCCGTCTGACAACCTGGCGCCGGCGTCCCCCCGCCTACCGGGTTGCCGCCGGGGTCGCCGGTTTCTCGGGCCGCTTGCAGAACGCAAACCGGTTGCTCCGCACCACGAGCATATCGAAGGCCTCGGGCCCCAGCCCGTTGTGGTCTTCGGGCGAGAACGAGAACACGCCGCCTGCGCCCACATAGCCTTTCATATTCTCGATCGTGTCGCGAAGTTTCTCCCGATCCGTGCCGCCCAACTCCACGGCTTTGACCGCGATCATGAGCGCGTCGCAGGCGTCCGTCCCGAAAACCATCGCCGGCTCACCGAACCGTTCCTCGTAGTTGCGCTTGTACGCCGCCAGGAAAGCCTTCTGCGGGTGCCCCTCCGGCAGGGAATTGGGCAGCAGCACTTTCGTACCGGGGAAGATCGTCCCCTCACAGGCAATTCCGCCCTGCTCCACGTACTTGATGTTCCCGAACCCGTGGCTCTGGAACACCGGGATGCCCATTCCGATCTGGCGCATGGTCTTCGCCACCAGGCCCTGCGTGGGCACGCTGGCCCAAGTCAGAATCCCATCGATGTTCAACGGCTTGAGCTTGTCCACTGCCTCGTTGACGTCCGTCGCGTTCCGGTCGAACATGACCCGTTCGACAACCGTGATGCCGTAGTCCGGCGCCATGGCATCCACCATTTCCCAGCCCATCTTGCCGAACCCCGTGTTGTCGGTAATCAGACCGATCCGGCTGACCCCCTTGTCTTTCATCGCCTTGAACAGCAAAGCCGCCGCGTGCACATCCCGCGGGGAAGTCTTGAACGTGTACTTGGTCGGCGGTTCCAGAATGACGTCGCCGGACGCGTAACAGATCAGGGGAATGTGAGCCTCCTCGCAGAGCGGCTTCACCTGGAGCAACTCCCCCGTGGTGGACGGTCCGAGGATGGCCAGCACACTGGGGTCGTCAATCAGCTCTTTGCAGAACGTCACCGTCTTGTCCGGACTGCCGTTGGTGTCTTTGATGATGACCTCCAGCGGCCGCCCCGACACCCCCGTCGCGCTGAGTTCCTGCGACACCATCAGAAGGGTGCGCTGATGATAAGAACCGGCAACGGAGAACGTGCCCGTGCTGGCCACCAGCGCCCCGATCCTGACCGGCTCACCGGTCAGGCCCGACGTGGTCGCCGCATTGGGATCGACCTCGGCTTCTTTCTTCCCGCAGCCCGATGCGAGGAGAAGCAGACCGACGCATAGCAGTGCTGTTAACCCATGGCGTTTCGTGAGACGGGCCCCTTCTTACCAGACAACCCCGGTCCACGACCGGAAATGCAACGCCTTGACGCACACCCTGGCGAACCTGAAACTTCACTTTAGCCCGCCTCAGGCACGAGTCAAGTGCCGCCTGGCAGTAGGCAGGGCTGTTTCAAGATTCGTGACCGTCGTGTGCGGCGAGTACCCCCGGCGTGTCCCCACGCCGGGGGGGCGGCCTGAGGACAGGCCGCCCCTACTTGGTGTGCGCGGAGGCGTGGCCTTCCGAGACGCGGTGCCGGATCTTGAAACAGCCCTGGGCAGTAGGGTAGCAGTCCCGTGGCTACGCTCTCGTCCAGGAACGGGTGTCGGATCTCCTCTTGCTTGCGCTTCTGGTACGCCACCAGCACCGCCTTGCGCGTCTCGTCGTCCATGACGACCGCGCCGGACTCGGAGCGTTTGAAGCCCTTGCCCGCGATCTGCCGCAGATTAATCAGCGACAGTGCCAGGCGATCGGCCAGGAACGGCCGGAACTCCTCGATCAGGTCCAGGGCCAGGGCCGCAACGCGTGCAGGAAACCCACCTGCGGGTCCAGCCCGGCCGTCTCGATCGCGCCGGTCGCATCGTGGACCAGCAGCGTGTACAGGAACGACAGCAGTGCGTTCAGGCTATCGAGCGGTGGACGCCGGCTGCGTTCGCGGAAGAAGAAGTCCTCCTTCTGCGCCGTGACGAGGTGATCGAACACGCCGAAATACGCCTTGGCCGCCTCGCCTTCCTTGGCGCGCAGCGTTTCGATGGACAATGGTGCCGCGACTTCCTCGATCAGGAACCCGAGCCGGCGCACCGCCGTATCGACCGCCGCGGTCTGGATCTTGTCGCCGTGGTCGCGCACCGCGCGTTGCAGCACGGTGCGGCAGTTCGTGATCTTGCCGAGCACGACCGCGCGCGCCACGGCGACAGCACCCTCGGCATCGTCGGCGCGGCGGTACTGTTCGCGACGCAGCACCGCGTCGAACGTGACCTCGCTCCGGCGCCGCGGGGTGCCGTAGAACAAAGCGCCGGCCGGAATGTGCACCGCCAGCATTTCCTCGAGACACAGTGCCTGCGCGCAGAGTTGTATCTCGTCGCAAAGGTCCGTCTTGGGTCTGCCGCGTTTGTGCTCGACGGGGAACGGCAGCCAGTAGCCCTCCATATTCGGCAGAGGAGCACCAGCTTCCTTAGTACCGACACGGTGAAACTCGACCACGTCAGCCTTGCCCGCGAGCCCGAGCCGCAGCGACCGCACCTCGCCCGAGCCGTCCGCCAGCAACCCGATCAACTCCGGCAACACCGCGCCGTCCCCGGTCTTGCCCAGCTCGACGGCGCGGGCGGACAGCCGGACGGGCGTGGCCACCGGCCGTTTCACCACGACGTGCGCGCCCCAGGCGCTATCCACACCGGCTTCCGCCACCGCCATGGCGTCGATCTGTTCCTCCGTCGAGCGTCGGTATATTGTGGCACGCTTTTTCATAGAGGCCATCCCGTGATGATCCGCACGTTGTCGTCAGGCTTGAGTTGGAGGATTACCTTCACCCGCCGCCCGGCCACCGTTCTGCCAATCGAACACTCCTCGTGGAGTTCTGCAGGGGGCTCGATCCGCCTTTGGCCGCTTCAATGGGACCGCGCTCCGAAGAACGCGGAAAGCGCACCAGCCCCCAGTACCACGTAACACTTAGCTCTATTGCAGGACGTACGGAAGCTCTTCCCCATGAACTCTCCGAACAACGCCTGTTGCCATGGAAACGGTGTCTCACCCGACGGGAGACTGGTCAAGGCGCGGAAAAGGTTGTCAAAGCCAGGCTGCGGATTCACTGGAGTCTCCTCTCAAGAGCTTGCCACTCGTGCCGCTTGTGGCCGGTAACCGTTTCGAACCCGTCATCGAAGGATGGCTGCATGACCTCTGTCTCCCTTCTCCCGGGCGGAGTCTTCGCGCGGCGCTCTGCGACCTTCGTTCGGGCTCGGTTGCCGCCGACGGGCCGGGCCGGGCGTCATGTCATCGAGGTGAACCTTCTTCGTCTTGACTCAACCAACCGCTATCCGGGTCGTGCATGGCCGCGGGGGCTGGCGTGACATCCGAGTAAAGTGGCGGGACCGGCTCGGTCCCGCGGATGTCGGAGCGAGCCCGCACCTCCTCGACCAGGTCCTGCGGGCCGCGCACGACCAGGTTCCCGCAGTAGGACATGACCCACCAGACGAGTTCGGGGCGCGGGGCGTCGGGGAAGGTGAGGCGCAGGCGTCCGTCGGCGAGGCGTTCGAGGCGCTGGCCGGGGAACCACTCGCGCTCACCAATGACCTGCGCTTTCTCCGGACTGCACTCGATGACGACGCTGCGGACCTTCGCGTAGTCGAACACGTGTCCGCGCCGGACGTCGGCGAGTACTGATTCGTCGCGCCGGAAAGTGGCGTTCAGAAGTTCGGGGTGGGTCATCCGGTGGATGGCCAGACTGCGATGCGCGTTCCGCAGGTGACAGAAGACGCGCGCATACCAGGCGCCCTGCGACAGGAACAGCGCGTGTACGTCGATCTCGCGTGCGGTGTCCGCGGGGTCGTGCCCACCCTCGTAGCGGAGGCGCAGACGGCGCCGTTCGCGCCAGGCCTGATGCACGGCCTCGAACACGGGCGGATCAATTTTCGCCGTCGCGCCAGTGGCGAACACGATGGCGCGCAACAGCTCGGGGTCGATCTCGTCCGGGTCGGCGGCGGTCAGTTGCGTCTGCATCGCTTGTTCGAGCGCGAACAGCAGCGGTGATGGCAGCACGGCAGTGGCGCGGGACCTCCGGGACCGCGGTAGGGTGCTCGGGTCCGTCCCGGACCGAGGCCCTCGGCCGGGGACCGGCCGGCGCACACTGCTTCGGCGCGGGACGCGCCGAGCCGCGGCGCGCTTGATCGCGGCGCTGCCGGGAGGTCCGCACCCTCGACCTCACCCCAACTCGACGCCCTGGCGGCGGAGTTCGGCCTGGACGGCCTGGACGTCGACGGCGCGCGGCGGCACACCGCTGCGCGCCGCCACGGCGGCCGCCGTTCCCGCCGCCTGGCCGACGACCATGGTGTGCACCATCACGCGCAGCAGCCATGGATTGTCGGTGCAGATGCTGCGGCCCGCGCCCATCAGCAGGCCGTCGATCGTCTTCGGGACCAGGCACCGGTACGGCAGGTCGAACGAGTCGTCGCGGCAGACCTGGCAACCCCACGCCTTCTCACCCTTGTGCAGGGTCTTGCTGTCCCAACCGACCGCGCGCCCGACCGCGTCCGGCTGCCGCGTCCCGGCCGCCATCATGGCCGCCGTGAACACGAAGTCGCCATCCAGGTGCCGCGACACGCGCACGCCCAGGTTCGGCGCCACTTCGATGACCGCCGCCTTTTCGAAGCCCGGGACGTACTTCCGGTACGCGTCGGCCACGGTGAAGACCATACGCCGCCCGTCCACCAGACTACGCGTGATGCGGTCCGCGTCCAGTCCGTCAAAGTGCACGAAACCGGTGATCACATGCACGACGCCCAGGCGCCGGATGGCGTGCATCTGGCAGGCGTCGGTCGTGTCGTGCGTGCCGATCCGTTCCGGCAGCACGCCGTCCGCCTTGGCGCGGCGGAACGCGTCCATCTGCATGCCGCCGCCGTGCGGGAACAGGAACGTGCCGCAGTCGTCATACTGCGCCAGCGCTTCGTCGAGGGTCCAGTGCACGTCCATGAGTTCCGGGTACTGCTCCGGATGCTTGCGGAAGAAACCAACGAACGCATCCACGTCGACATTTCCGAGCCGGAAGCAGAGGCTGTGCAGGCCGGTGCGGCAGGAGCGCAGCGGCGCGTCCGCCAGCGCGGCGACATCCGCGTCGCCGGTTGAGTCCACGACCACTCGCGCTCGGACCGCTTCGCGGCCCGACTTGGTCTCGACCACGATACCGCGCACGCCCCCGTCCTGCTTCACCACCCCGGCGGTGACGGCGTTGTAGAGCACCTGCACCCCCGCCTTGTCGAGCATGTCGTCGAAGACCCACTTGGCGCGCTCGACGTCGTAGATGACGTGGCCCTTGTGCCGACGCCACGCCTGTCCATAGCCTTCCGCCGCCGCCAGGGCGTCGGCGACCTCGACCGGGATGCCGGTCGTGCCCAGTTCGCCCTTGCCGGTGAAGTAGCAGTTGAAGATCGAGCAGCACAGTCCGGCGGTGGCGACACCGCCGGCAAAGCTGTTGCGCTCGACCAGCAGCGTCTTCGCGCCGGTGCGCGCCGCCGCCAGCGCGGCGGCAAGCCCGCCGAGTCCGGCCCCGGCCACGATCACGTCAAACTCGCCCCGCACGGGGATCTCCCGCGCCGGCTCGGAAACGGTGTTCTGCATGGTGTTTGCCCTCCTTAGCGCCCTTGGGCGCTACGCTTCGACCAACATGTTTGTCGTGATGGGTGTCGAGGGTCGAGTGTCGTGGGTCACTGAGTCACCGCGTCACTGGGTCACCCAGCCCTGGCGACGCTGGCGTGACCCAGTGACTCGATGACGCCGTGACCCAATGACCGGTGACGGATGGCCGTTCGTGCTGTGCGGCACGGGCGCCAACAGCCGCGCCCGATGGCCAAAGCGGTCACGTCTTCCGCCCCGCGGCGGTGCGGGCCACTGCCAGGCCTGCCGCGGCGGCGCGGCTCAGAAAGACGGTGTCCACGCCCACGGCGAGGAAGGTGAACCCGTCGCGCACCGCGGCGCGGATTGCCTCTTCGGTCGGGATGACCACGTGCAGTCCCGCCGACTTGTCATGGCGCGTGCACGCCTCGACCACCCGGCGGCAGGCCGCCTGCACTTCCGGGTGCGACGTCTGCCCCGGCACCCCGTACGAACCGCTCAGGTCATACGGCCCGAGAAAAACACCGTCGACGCCGTTCACCGCCAAGATGGCATCGATGTTCGACACCGCCTGCTTCGACTCGATCATAACGACGACGGCGATATCGTCGTTCGCGCGCGCCGCGTAACCCTCGAAATCCTTGCCCCAGTCGTTCATGCGCGAGAAACAGAACCCGCGGACGCCACGCGGCGGGTACTTGGCCGCGCGCACCGCCCGCTCTGCCTCCTCGGCGGAGTTCACCAGCGGCACGATGACGCCCTGCGCGCCCATGTCCAGCACTTGCCGGATGGCCAGCGTGTCGTTCTCGCGGACCCGGACCAGCGGCACCGCACCGCGGCCGTGCATGCCGCGCGCCAGGTCCGCAAACGCGGACACCGCAATGTCCGTGTGCTCGCCGTCCGCCGCCAGCCAGTCATACCCGGCATCCGCGAGGATCTCGGCAACGGCCGCGTGCCCGATCTGGATCCACGTGCCAATGGTCAGTTTCCGCTGCAGCAATGCTTTGCGTACCGGGTTCATGAGGGGGTTTTCCTTACTGATTTGCGCTGTGCTCCGATATGTCGAGTTTCAGGGGCGAACGGGGGGATCGGGTTCGTCGAGATCATCGGGATCGTCGAGCTCATCGCATTTCCTGACGCCTGAAACCTGACACCGCGCTCTCACGCCAGGGCCCAGGCGCGCGCCAATCGGGCGAAGCTGTCCTGGATCGTCTCCTCGACGCTGCGGCCTGGCCAGGGCGTCATCTCGATGACCAGGCTGCCGCGTCGGTCACGACTCAGGAACCCGACCTCCACGAGCAGCCGTAAGATCCGCGCCAACTCCGGCACATCGATCTCGCCGCCGTCAAACCCGATCGGCGGGTGCGTGTCGCCGTAGCGCGGGTGGTTCGGGTCCTTCAGCACGCAGTTGCCCAGGTGCACACGCTTCAGGTGCGGTGCCACCGTACAGATCGCCTGCTCAAACGTCTCGTGCATCAGCGGCACGTGCGCCACATCCAGTTCGATCCCCAGATTCCTCACCTCCGGCTGCAACGACCGGATCAACGCCACGCACGCCTCCGTCGGGCCGTACAGGAAACGCTTGTCGATGTCCGTGTCGAACGGTTCAAGAAGTGCGGTGATCCCGTGCGGCGCCAACTCGCCGCAGAGCCAGCGGCAGAAGTCCGCAAACGCGCGGTAGTGCGCCGGAGTTGCCTTGTCCGGTGCCGGTTGGCCAGAGGCGAAGATGAAACCGGTCGCCCCGATGGCGACCGCCTGCTCGACCATGTCCCGCAGCACCAACCGCACGATCCCTTGCTCACTATCGGATACCGCGGAGAACCCGAGCTTGCGCAGCGGGAACAGGTGCGTCGCAAACGTGATGTCCGCCTTGCCGCTCCCCCGCACCGCGGCAACCAGTTCCTCGCGCACCCCGTCGCCGTACGGCAGGCAGCAGTCGAACGTCTCAATGTCCGACCGCTTCACGAAATCGCGCAGCGTCACAGCGTGATGTGCCGCGTCATCCGTGCACCGCGGATAGAGCATGTGGTGCACCAGTCCGAGCCGGGCAAACTCGCGGATGTCATCCTTCATGGTGTGGGGCTCACGATGGTGGGGTTCGGGGTTCGGGGTTAGCAAGGGAAAGGGGGCGTGTCGCCGGAGGGCACGCCTTGACGCCAGCAGGGCTCAGCCCTTCTTCGCCTGGAACGCCGCCAGTTCGTTGTCCAGGCCGCGCCGGATGTGCTCCCGCAACTGCGTTTCCGCCCGCTCGACATCGCCGGCACTCAGTATCCGGGCCAGTTTCTCGTGATGCGGCGCGTCGCGGTCAACACCGCGCGCCCAACCGCGCTGTGCGTTGAACAACATCAGGCTCTGCAGGTTCAGTCGCTCCAGAAACACCTTCAGCATCCGGCTCCCGCAGCAGTCGGGAAGAAACCGATGAAACGCCAAGTGCGCCTCGGCGAACGCCCGGGCGTCTTTGCTGCCCTTGGCGCCCAATTCGTCGCAATGCCGCGCCAAAACCAGAAGTTCTTCCGCCTCCCTCGCTCCCAGTGTCCCACCCAACCGCCGCAACGCTGCCAGCTCCAGCACCTCCCGTACAAAGTACCGGTCCTGAATCTGCTCCTCGGTCTCGCGCGGAATGCGCACACCCCAGCGCGGCACGTTCTCGATCAACCCATCGTTCTCCAGACGCCGCAACGCGCCGCGGACCGTAATCACCGCCGCGCCGACACGGCTGGCCAGCATGCGTTGCGAAAGGAACTCGCCCACCGCCAGTTCCCCCGCCAGAATCAGGTCCCGCAACTGCTCGTACGCTTCATCTTCCTGCGTCTTCAGGTCCATAGCGCTGATCTCCACGATCTTGTTCTAGCTGTTTTAACAGTACAGCGTGGGGTGTCGGATTGCAAGCGCGGGGGACGCAAGAAAGGCGACATGTGCGGGCAAGTTCGGGCTCGAGGAAGCCTGGCCGCGGTGGCTCGGCGCGTCCCGCGCCGAAGCAGGGTGCGCCGGCCGGTCCCCGGCCGAGGGCCTCGGTTCGGGACGAACCGAAGTACCCTACTGCGGTCCCGGAGGTCCCGCGCCACGCCTGCACCGCGTTGCATCCTCCGAAAGCCGCGGTATTCTTTTGGCCGTCAATCCCCGTAGGGATCGGGACGCGATGGCGGCAAGCAATTTGTGGAGACTGGGAGCGCACCATGGCAGCCATGACTGGCATTGAGCGTATCGGCCGTATTCTTAAGCGGCAGCCCGTGGACCGGATCGGCCTGTTCGAGCACTTCTGGGGCGACACGCTGAAGAAGTGGCAAGCCGACGGATCCATCCAGCAGGGCCAGGACATGGCGACGCACTTCGGGTTCGACCTGCACACCTGCTGGTGCTTCAGCATGGTCGCCGACCTGGACTTCAAGCCGGTGGTCATTGAGGAAACGGCAGAAACCGTTCTCACCCGCGACGGCAACGGCGCCACGCTGCGCCGGCACAAACTGCACGACTCGACGCCGGAGCATGTCGACTTCTCCGTCAAAGGCCGCGACGCTTGGGAAACGCTCATCAAACCGCACCTCAAGCCCGAGCGCCGGCGCATCAACTTCGAGGCGTACCGCAATGCGAAGAAGTACGCCACCGAGCGCAACCGCTTCTTCTTCTGGGGCGGAGTGAACGTGTTCGAACTCATGCACCCGATCAGCGGCCACGAACACATGCTGGTCGGCATGGCTCTGGATCCCGACTGGGTCCGCAACATGGTCGACACCTACGCGGAGTTGACCGTGAACCTGATGGAAATCCTGTTTGCCGAGGAAGGCAAGCCGGACGGCATCTGGTTCTACGAAGACATGGGCTTCAAGGAACGACCGTTCATGTCCCCTGACATGTACTGTGAGCTGGTGCAGCCCGGGCACAAGCGGACGATCGACTACTGTCACGGCCTCGGCTTGCCGGTCGTCATGCACTCGTGCGGGTTTGTCGAGCCGCTCCTGCCCGGCATGGTGGACGCCGGCATCGACTGCCTGCAGGTCATCGAGGTCAAGGCCGGCATGGACCCGCTCCGGATCAAGAAACGCTTTGGCGACCGTCTGTCGCTGTGCGGCGGCATGGACGCGCGCAACCTGGTCGCGAACAACATCGACGCGCTCCGCAAGGAACTGGCGGAGAAGATCCCGGTCCTCAAGCAGGGCTCCGGCTACATCCTGCACTCCGACCACTCGATCCCCACCGACACCAACTACGCCACCTACCGCTTCTTCGTCGACGAAGGTATGCGGTTGGGGACGTACTGAGAAAGGCCGTACACGAACCCGCTCGAAACCGTTCCGCCGGGAGCGGCCCGCAAGGCCGCACGGACACACGTCTCGCCGACGACAGGCGCTTGACCGAGTACCGACAGTACCGGTTGATTTCCCGGCATCGGGGTGTATCATCTGAGCAAGTCTCGGTGCGGTCCGATCTTCGGGGACGGGATCTACGGGCTGGCGGGCAGATGACTCCGCCGCGCCGGAGGGTTGGGTGAAAATGCGACAAAAGGGATGTTGTCGGTCTCTGCGGGTTGTTGTCGTCGGAATCGCCGCCCTGAGCCTGGCCGTGCGCGGGGAGCCGCGTCAGACCACCATCAGCACGAAGCTGGCGGATGGGGCTGTCGCCGTCGCCACGTCTCTCCTTCGGGACAACCCCACGAACGACCGCGGCGTGGCTCTGCTGCGGTTTGCACTGGCGGTCGATCCTGAGTGCCCCGGTGCGCTCCTGTTGCAGGCCAAGCTGGACCGCGGCCAGGAGTTGCCAGCCGCCGAGCTCAGCGACGGCGGCAAGGCGTACGTGGCGTTTGTCCAGTCGGTCATCGCCAAGAGCAAGTCGTCGCCACGCCAGCTCCTGCTGTGGAAAGTTGTCGAACTGGTGGAACCGGATAACGAATCGGCTCTCCTCGCCCTGACCAAGGCGAAGAACGCCGGGACAGCGACGGAGTTCGAGACCCTGCTCACGGCGCTGGCGGGTGAAAAGGCCGGCGCCGCGGAGGCAGCGCCGGCCGCTTCGGCGTCCGGACCCGCGCCGCCAGCCGGCGCGCCGGCCGTCCAAGGGGACTCGCCCAGTGCCCAGGCGCTCGCCAGTGCCCCGGTGCGCGCGGATGCCGCCGCCGACCCCAGGGCCGCGCTTCACGCCCTGGCATGCCCCCAGGATTGCGGGGTGTCGAGCCGTGTCATCCTGATGGTCAGAGACCTGAACAAGATCCTGGCGGTCATGAACAGCCATGTCGTGGTGTTCCTGTGCACGAAACGACCGGACGTGCAGGTGTCGTCCTACAACTCGGACGGCTGGCCATCGTACTGCGGCGGCGGCACTTGGGGCGTGAGCCGCTACTACAGGAACCTGACACCGCGGAAGTTGACCTGCTGGGAATACGTGCGGCGCCTCGCCTTCCAGTATGATCTCGGCTACTTCTGCCAGCCCGGCCGAATCGTCTTCACTGAGAAAGACAACCCGCAGGCCGTGGCCGAACTCGGCCTGCCCGCCGACGCCGCCACGCTCGCCACACAGTTCAAGTCGGACCACGCGGGCACTCTCGGCAAGTACAGGAACAAACTCGTCTCATTGCAGGGCAAAGTCTCGGGACTCGCCAGCGATGGCGGGCGCACGGGGCTGAATCTGGCGGACGACACGGTCCGGGTTATGCTCGACGTCCCGATCCCTGCGGACGAACTCGCCAAGGTCAAGGAAGCCCTGAACCGGAACGGTCCCGCCCCCTCGCGTCCTCAGGAATTCCCCGCGGGGACCGTCTACTTCTGGGGCTCCGCCGTCTGTGTGGGACCAACGGGCGGCAAGATCGTGCTGCGCGGCTGTAAAGAGTACACTGTTCTGTACTGCGACCGCTGACGGGAGACTTCAGGAGGCCTGCGCCCCGTGCTGCCACCCCGCAAAGCCACTCCCACGCGCATCTTGAGACGCGGCGTCTTCGGCGCCCTGTGGGTGCTGTGTCTGGCTGCGGCCGCCGCCGGCACACCCGCATCAGCACCGCCCAAAGGCAACGATACGGCCACGAAACTCGCCGACGGTGCCGTCGCCGTGGCCGTATCTCTGCTCAGCCATGACGCCACCGACGAACGTGGCCTGAACCTGCTCCGGTTCGCCCTGGCCGCCGCCCCCAATCACACCGACGCACTCCTGCTGCAAGCCAAGCTGGAGCGAGGCCAGGAACTGCCCCAGGCCGACCTTCCTGACGCCGGCAAAGGCTGCATCGACTTCCTGCAGTCCGTGATCCGGAAGACCAAGCCCGGCCCCCGCCAACTCCTGTTGTGGAAGGTCATCGAGCTGGTCGACCCGCTGAACGAAGACGCGCTGATGGCGCTGACCAAGGCCAAGAACAGCGGGACAGACACCCAGTTCGACAACCTGCTCGCCGCCCTGACGGGCAACCCCAAAACGGTACCGACCCTGGAGCCGCGGACGGCAGCGCCGCCCGTGGCCCGGACAGATGCCGGCCCGCTGGCGGCGCAGGAACCAGGCGCACCGGCGCCGAAGCAGGCCGGAGCCGCACGAATGAGAGGTGCAGCCAGCTACAAGGACATTCTCACGTCGCGGCAGGTCGAGTGTGCCTGCCTGATGGACGGTTCGTTCTTCGGCGCCGTCATGCAGTTGAACCAAGCGCTCAAGTCCTCCGGTTTGGCGGTGTACATCGACACGTCGAGGCCGTGCGTCCAGCTCAAAGGAGTCAACGCCGACGGTATTCCGGACTATGAGGGGACCGGGGCCTGGCCGATGCGGTACACGCTGGAAGGAATGATTGACGGGCGCATCACGCTGGGGACCGTCAATGCCTGGGACCTGCTGCACCGCGTCTGCATGCTGTACGACCTCGGCTACTGGGCTGAAGCCGGGAAGTATCAGCTCGCGGAGCAAGCGAACCCCAACGTTGTCTCCAGGCAGGGGTTCCCCATCGATGCGGAGACGGCGGTGGCCGACATCAAGTCCGGGCACACGGAGACGTTGCAGGCCTGCGTGGGCAAGAACGTGTGTGTTACCGGCGCGGTCTCTGCGGTGGAGTGGTCCGGGCCGACGGTGTCCCTGGGAGGCGGGCAGATCGAGGTCGCGATGAACACGTACGCCACTCCGTGGTTGCCCGGACTGAAGGCGGCGTTTGAGCGATACACCAACGCGATGCTCCAGGTCAAGGCCACTCCCGGCGAGTACGTGTTGTACGGCGGCAAGTACATGCCCAAGAGCGTGGCGGCGCGCCGCATCCTGCTCTTCCGGGGCTGCGCCATGGGCGAAAGCCTGGACAACGACCGACTGCGCCTCGGCAACTGCAACGAGTTCTGGTTCGTGGAATGCTTCACCAAAGATCCCGCCAGCACCCCGTAACGCCCCTGGCCGCGGCCACCGGCGATCTTGAGTGGGAGGTCAACGCGCCTCCCATCCCCCGCCCAGGGCCTTGTACAGGGCGATAAGCTGCGTCGACGTCGTGCCGGTGCTCTGCACCAGCGCGTCTTCGGCCGAGTACAACGAGCGTTGGGCCGCGAGCACGTTGAGAAAATCCGCCTCCCCGGCGCTGTACAGCGTGGTCGACAGATCAACCGCCTTGCGGTTCGCGGCGACCGCCTCGACCAACGCCCGGTGCCGTTCCTGCTCCTTGGCCGCGGCGATCATCGCGTCCTCGACCTCCAGCAGCGCGGTCAGCACGGTCTGGCGATAAGCGAGCACGGACTCATCCCGCAGCGCGTTCTCCAGTTCGATCTGCGACCGGACTCGGCCGCTGTCGAAGAGGCTCCAGCTCACGGATGGCCCGCGCGTTGATTCCTGCCCTGCATGGAACCTCTTCCCGCACTGGGTGTCAAATGCGGGTAATTCGTTTCCGGGTTGAGACGGTTCGGGGAAACCCTGCAGCGTGAACGTCGGGCCTTTCACGGGCAGAGGTTACGTGGGCGTCAAGGAAGAAGGAAGAAACCCGGACACCAGAAACGGGTTTGTCACCCGCATGGCGGTTTTTGATATGGCCGAGGACGCCCCTCCGGCGGGCGACAAGACCGTGACGTTGACCGGCAAGTTGACCAAGGAAGAAAAGGCCGACGCGAACGGCAAGAACGTGGCGACGTACATCGTGACGGATGATGCCGGAGTTGCGAAGGAATTGCCGGCGCTCATGGCGTTGGACGTCAAGCTGGCCGCCGCCGTTGGGACCATGGTCACGGTGACGTGCAAAGCCGATGAACAGGGCAATCCGGTGAAAGTCATGACCGTCGCGCCGGTTGAACAGGCCGGAGCGGGGGCCGCTGCGGGTGCTCCGAAACATGAGAAGGTTGCCAAGGCCAAGCACTCTGGCAAGGCCAAGAAGAAGAACAACAACATGTAGAACTGGCGGTGCATGGTTTCGTTGCTGGCGCCTGGCCTTGACGGTTGACACATCCGTCTTGACCAGGCGCCTTCTTTTCTCCGAGGCGACGTGTGAGTGGTGCCAGGCACCGGTACCCTGACGCACCGCGGCACCGGTTCACAGCAATGTCGCCGCCGCCTTTGTTCACGAGCACCGAGGACTATATTGTGCTACGGTTCACATCCGGTCCCTCAACCAGCAGCAGGGGAGAGAACGTTATGGTAACAGCTTTCGTTCTGATCAACCTGGAAGACAAGGATGTCCGGGAGACGGGAGAACGGCTCCTGGAGCTCAAGGGCGTTGCCGAAGTCCACGCGGTAGCCGGCGAGTACGACTTGGTCGCCGTGGCGCGGGTCTCCGCGAACTCGGAACTGTCCGAACTGATCACCGACAAGATCATCCACTGCCCCGGGGTCGCGCGCACCAAGACCTTGTTTGCCCTCCAAACCTACGCCAACCTGGATCTCGCAAAGATCTTCAAGGTCAAATGAGCGAGACAGAGACAACTCCCTCACCCGATGCCGTATGGCCGTCGGGGAAAGTCGGTTATGTGGCACTGCTCGGCCGACCCAATACGGGAAAATCGACCCTGCTCAACTCCGTCTTGCATACGCACCTGGCCGCCGTCTCGGCCAAACCGCAGACCACGCGCCGACGCCTGCTGGGGGTCTTGAGCGACGACGATTCGCAGATCCTCTTCCTCGATGCGCCCGGCGTACACGTCGCCAAGGACATCCTTGACGAGGTCATGGTTGAAACCATCGAACGCGTCCTGTCGGACGCGGACCTGATCCTGTGCATCGCCGACCCCACTCGTGCCCCCGGCCAGGAGGACAGCCTGGTCGCCAAGCGCGCGGCGAGCGCCGGCAAGACCACGATCCTGGCCATCAACAAGACGGACATTGCCACTCCCGAACAGGTCGAGGCCATGCATCAGTTCTACCGGGGTGTCCTGGGCTCGACGCCCAGTTTCCGAGTCGCGGCTGTCAAACCCGAGACACTGCCGCCCCTCCTGGCTGGGATCAGGGCGGCTCTGCCGACAGGCCCGTTCCTATACGACCCCGAGACGCTCACCGACACGATCGAGCGCGACATCGGCGCCGAACTCATCCGCGAAGCCGTTCTGGAAAACCTGCGCCAGGAAATTCCGCACGGGATTGCCGTCGCCATCGAATCCTGGAACGACAACGAGAAGCGCTGCCGCATCTCCGCCGTGCTGCACGTCGAACGCGAACAGCACAAGGCGATCGTTATCGGCAAAGACGGCGCCATGATCAAGCAGTTGCGGATTGACGCGGTGAAACAGCTCGTCGAACTGTGCGGGAAACGCGTCGACCTCCGGCTCTGGGTCAAGGTCTCCCCCGACTGGCGCCAGCACCGCCGCCAGATCCAGGAATTCAACCTGATATCATGACGGGACGGGAGGCGGGGCACCGGGGCCGGGGTCACTGACACGGATCAGCCCTCCCTTCGTCCAACCACGAGGCGGGTGGATGGAGAACCCACGGAGCACACCAACGATGACCTCGACGGAACGCGTAACAGCAGCATTCAGCTTCCAGCAACCGGACCGAATCCCGCGATATGACGGGTTCTGGGGCTACACCAAGGAGTGGGAAGCGCGGTTCGGTCATCAGGCCGCACTCACGGACATGCTCGAGTGGGTGCCGCTGGAGGGTACGTTCCCGACGCGGATGCGGCAGGTCAAGGAAGAAGGCGGCTGGATCTACGAAATCGACCAGTGGGGACGTCTGATCCGGCGCCAAGTGGGGTCGTACTTCGCCGAGACGCTCGAGGTGCCGATGCCGCCCGGTACGGACCCGGACACGGTCACCTTCGATCCGCCCGAACTGGACCTGCGCTACCTCAAGGCGGCGTCGGAACTCGAGACCGTGCATGCCCTCGATGCCGCGAAGGAGAAATACTTCGTGGTCGGCAAGACCGGCGGCCCATACCTGCGGACGACCTTTATCCGCGGCGAAGCGGAGTTCCTGATGGACATTGCCGGGGACCCGGACTTCGCACGAGTGCTGGCCGACAAGATGGCGGATCACCTGATCGGGATCGCGCGCGAACAGATCCGCCGCTGGTCGCTCTATGACACCGGTGTGTTCATCAACGACGACATGGCGTACAACGACGGGCCAATGTTCAGTCCGGAGTCGTTCGAGAAGGTCTTTCTGCCCGCGTACCGGCGCATGGTCCGCGAGTACAAGGCCGCGGGCGCCAAGTGGGTCCTGTTCCACTCGGACGGGAACATCATGCCGGTCCTGGACATGCTCGTGGACGCGGGCATCGACGGAATCAACCCGATCGAACGCCGCGCCGGCATGGATCCCATGGCGATCCGCCGCCGCTGGCCGCACCTGATCCTGATCGGCGGCGTCTGCAACACGGACATACTGCTCAACGGTCCCGTCGCGAGGATCGAAGCGCACGTGCGTGAACTGATCGACCTCGGCCGCCACGGCGGGCTGGTGATCGGCACACACTCGATCAACCCGGCCGAAATCCCGCCGGCGCACTTCGAGGCGTACCACCGCACCTGCATGACGTACGGAAACTTCCGCACCTGAGTCCCACCACCCGGACAGCAACCCAATATGTCCGGGAAGCAACGCGTGGCTGCAGCCGCGCGAGTACGTGGGCGACAGAGCTGAGGCGATCTTCAGGTGCGGACCGCGCCAGCCCTTCTCACCGCGGCGCCGGAACCTGAATGGTCAAGTGCGGGAAAAACGACCGGAAGTGGTCCGGATTGCGGGTCAGAAGCCCCCGGAAGCGGGTCGCAAAGGCACCGATCAGGATGTCCGCCAGCGGACGGGACGCAACGGCCTTCGAGCGCTTCCGCTGCACGTACGTGTGCCAGGCGTGAAATGCCGCGTCCGTGTCGGCCTGTTCCCACGGCACGTTGGCGTGAATGCCAGTCTCGCGCAGGAAGTGCTCCATGTCGTCCCAATTCCCTTCGAACGCCGGCGCGAGTTCGACGGCTGTCATCGGGCACACCACCAGACCGTCGGCCAACCGTTCTTGCAGAAGGGTTGCGCTGGGCAACCCGAACTCCGGGTCGGCGTCGAGAACGTCCAACACGATACAGGTGTCAACCGCCCATGGCATTCAGCGCATCTCCCCTTGCCGCAGCTCGCGCATCCAGTCGGCGGTCCGGCGGGTCTTGCGGAACTTCCGGGCATACCCGAGCATGGCCAGGGGGCCGGCCGGTGTCTTGGCATCCACGACCAGCATGCGGCACTCCACCTCGGACACCGGTTGCCACACCACCTTCTGCCCCGGCGTCAGCCGCATCTTCCGCCGCACCGCAGCCGGAACCGAGACTTGTCCGCGTTGTGTGATGACGGTCTCCATGGTACCAATGTATCATGCAAAAACATCATGTCAATCAGGACAGCCCTGGCTCCGGTTGCGAGCCGCCGTCCCACGATGTATTGTCGAGACAGCCAACGATTTCGCTGCGGTGCCGCTGCGCGGGGAGGAAGCGAGGGCCTGTCCTCCCGATGTCTCACGTTGCCTCCTGCAGACGAACGCTGAAGGGAGTCTTTCATGCATCGCATTCTCTTGTCCGTGGCCATCGGGATTGCTGCGCTCTCCGCAACGGCGCAGGATCAGGGCGTGGGGGAGAAGGGGCTGACGCCGGAGCAGGTCGGAAACATGGCCCTGGTCGGCGAGCCGGGGCCCATCCGCCACTGGCCGCCCGGCGCCCGCGAGTACCTGCTGAAGAGCCTGACCGAAGCGGTGCCCAAGTACCTGGACAGTTACCACGCCGACACGGGCAAGTTCGGCACCGAGCCGTGGATCTGCACGGACCAGAACCTGATCTTCCCGCTCGCCGCCGCGTGGGCGATCCAGGACGAGAAGAATCCGTGGTTCCACAGCGACAAAGTCCTGCAGGCGGTGGCCGGCGGCGGCGACGCACTGGTCAGCGAGACGGACAAGAACGGGCAGTGGATCTTCCGCAAGAAGGACAACTCGACCTGGGGCCAGATCTACATGCCGTGGACCTACAGCCGCTGGATCCGCGCGTACCACCTGCTCGGGAGTGCCCTGCCCCCGGCGTCCAAGGCGAAGTGGGAGAAAGGCCTGCTGCTCGGCTTCACCGGGATCCGCCGCATCATGGACGGGAAACCGCACAACATTCCATGCCACCACGCCATGGGTCTGTATATCGCCGGCGAGTGCTTCAAGAACCAGGACTGGAAGGACGCCGCGACGCGGATGATGGGCAAAGTCATCGCGGAGCAGAACCCGGCCGGGTACTGGTCGGAGAACTTCGGCCCGGTCGTCGGGTACAACGCGGTCTACATTGACGCGCTCGGCGTCTACGAGTTCTTCTCCCACGACCCCGCGGCGCTGGGCGCCCTGGCGCGCGCCGCAAACTTCCACGCTGCCATCCTCTGGCCGGACGGGTCGCCGGTGTCCTGCATCGACGAGAGGAATGTCTACCACAAAGGCGTCAACACGGGAAATGTCGGCTTCACCTGGACGCCGGAGGGCCGGGGGTACCTCCTGCGCCAGATGCAGCGTTACAGCGACGGCTACAAGCGGTTGCTGAATGCTGACACCGCGGCAACACTGTTGCTCTACACGGGGGAGGAGGTCGGCGCAGAATCCGTCCCGCTGCTTTCCGACCGTGACTCAGGTTCCGTCGCGCTCGGCAAAAACGAGGCACTGATCCGGCGGCACAAGCCGTGGCAGTGGGCCTTCTCGGGCTACGCCTGCAAGCCGCCACTGAGCCGCTGGATCCAGGACCGGCACAACTTGGTCGACGTATTCCACGACGAACTTGGCCTGGTCGCGGGCGGCGGCAACACGAAACTGCAGCCGTACTGGTCCACGTTCACCGTCGGCGACCCGACCCTGCTCACGCAGACGCCCGGCGACGAAAACCCAAACTTCTTTCCGAAGATCGACCTGCTGTGGACCCCCGACGCCGCCACGATCACGGAGGACGGCGACGCGACCGTCATGACCCTGAAGTACGGCGACACGGAGTGCATCGTGCGGGCGGAATCCGCAGCCGACGGCGCGCTGGTGCTGACGTACAAGGCGCCCGCCGGGAAACGCGTCGAGGCGCACCTGCCGCTGCTGAACCGCGCCATGAAATTCCGTACCGCCGCGGGCAAGGCGTATCGACTCGGCCAGGACCGGCTGACGTTGAGCAGCGCGGAGATCGGCGCGGCTCTCGTCTTCGGCAACCTGAAGGTGTCCGTGCCCGACGGCGCGTCGCTGCTGTGGCCGGCACGGATGCACAACCCCTACACGAAAGACGGGCACTCGGAACTGTCGGAGGCGAAGTTGGTTCTCGTGCTGCCGTTCGCGCAGGTGGGCGAGTACCGCATCACGCTGTCCAAAGAGGTGGTGCAGCCGTTCGACGGCCTGGCCTTCGAGGCACGGGACCTGACCTGCAAGAACAGCGAGGGCACCTACACGAAGCGTCTCGACGATCTCGGCTCGCAATTCCTCGGCGGCACCAAGCCGGGCGCGTCGCTCACCTTCACCTTGCCGGCCATCGAACCCGGCCGCTACGAGCTCCTGGCCGAGTTCGTGATGGCGCACTCGTACGGGATCGTCAAAGTCCTGCTCGACGGCCAGCCCGTAGGGCAGCCGTTCGACGGCTACTGCGAAGGCGTGGACGCGGACGGGGAACGGGTCTCGTTCGGCGAGGTGCAGGTCGCGACCGGCGAGCACACGGTCGCGGTGGAAGTCACCGGCCAGAACCCCAAGGCCACGGCCAGCCTCATCAGCGTGAAGCGCTGGCTCTTCCGGCCCTTGCGGAAGTGAGCGCCTCTCAATCTTCCATCGGCGACTCCCATGTTACTCGCGGGGCCCAATAGAGTGGCCGGAGCGGCTCGCTCCGGCACCCGCGGGAGCGGCTCGCTCCCGCCACTTTGCCAGAACACTCCGACGCCAGCGAGTAACGTCCGCACATGATCGGGCGGTCTTCCGCCCGGGAGGCACTGACGCATCCCGGCCTTGCTGTGGGTCTCCCTGGAGCGCCGGCGTCTCGCCGGCTGCCTTCTGCGGCGTGGCGGTATCCCGCAAGCCAGGCGATCCGAATGCCCCGGGGACGCGCGTTCCGGTCACCCCGACGTACGCCGTTGGAGTTCGCGTGCAGGCGACGCGCTACGCCCGCGAGACGCGGGCGCTCCAAGGCCCACCCTATTCACTCGCGCACCCACAGACCCGCACACTCCCCCTTGGCCTTCCGTCCGACGACCGGCCTGCGAGTGCCGCCAGTTCGCGTTCGTACACCTCGAACCGCTCGTCCTCAAAGTCGTCCGGATCGACGTACTTGAACCAGACCGCCTGCTCCTTGTGCGCTCCGGCCAGGTCGCGGCGCGTCATGCCGTGGATCGGGTCCGCACCGTGCGCGATCACGTGCCCCGCCTGTAGGCAGATGTACTGCCCGGCGTAATCGCGCAACAGTCTTTCGCGGTGATCGCGGTAGAACAGCGCCTGCTCGCACATGGTCCGGCGCCAGCTTTCCACCGTCTCATCGGGGTCGGTCTTCTCGGAGTCGAACTCACCGACCGGCGCGCGCAAGTCGTGCTGGAAATCGATGGCGCCCAGGTCGACGGTGCCAAACCCGGACTCGGCGGCGATGCGCAGATGATTGCGGTCGCGCCGGAACGGCGGCCTCGGCCAATCGGCCTGCGGGTCGTTGCCCATCAGGGTCGCGGCGCAGGCGTCGGTGGCAATGACGTGGTCGCCGGCCACCAGCGTGTTGGTGATGCGCGCGTCGCCGCCCCACTCGCGGCGGGTCTGCGCGACCAACCCGTCGATGACGTTCAGGCACGGCTGCACGATGCGCGCCAGGTCCGCCAGCACGAACGGCAGGCGAATGACGTGGTGGAAGTACGTGCGCGGGCGGTTGCCCGGGTTGATGGGCGGCAGGCCGAACAGGTTCTTGGTGCACAGCGTCACGCCCATGAACGCGTGCGTCTTCAGCGTCGCGATCGAGACCACGGCATCGGCCTGCTTAAAGACCGGGTTCAGCCGGTAGCGCCGGAACATCAGGCCACCGCCGGGCGGCTCGTACACCGCGAACGGCGGATCGTTGCACTCGATGTAATCCACCCCGAACTCGCGCAGCAGCGGCTTGAAGAACACGTCGCCGCCGCCCGCCAGCTGCGAGGTGTCGGAACACACGATCCGTGCCGTCGTGCGCTGTCGCAGCAATCGCAGCGCACTCCGCAGCACGACGTCGTCAACCAACTCCTGGCGGCGGCCGTTCACGCAACGAATCTGGTCGGGCGAGTAGACCAGATTGACCTTGATGGCGATGAGTCGGGCGGCTTCCAGGCGCGCCCAGGACCGCGACAGCGGCGCCGTGATGCGCTCGAGCGTGCGGAAAACCGTGTCTTCCGGCGCCCGGTGGTCACAGTGTGCGGCACGGACGGCGAATGGTTTCGACGGTTGCATAGGTAAAGAGCGGCGTCCGACGCCGCTTCCTGCGGGGCGACGCCCCAAGTGAATGACGCGACTCCGGATAGTGTGCCACCCGTATCGCGCCAGTCAAGCGCCCAGTGCGGGAATGACGCAGTGACGCGGGTGTACATTACCGACACGTTGGGCGACTGGCGTCGACTCCAGTCGATAGGGGGCGCTAAACCTCAGCCGGGAATCCGTTCAAGAGCACTGGCCCCACCCGTGACTGCTGGAGCGGGAATCCCGCCGTCAAAGGTGGCCAACTTGCCCTTGTTCCTGACGGCGAGCGCCAACAGGTAGACATCCGTAAGCTGAGCTGGCGATAGCACGGACTTCAGGTCGATCAGGCCGAAGTCAAGGACGGTTATCTGATCCGGCCAGAAGCAGTGCGCAGTGTCCGTGCAGAACTGACGCAGTATGGCTGCAACGACGGAAGGACTGCCGGGGTTGCTCGGGTATTTGGGTTGACTGGCTATCCGGACAAATGCGTTCTCCGTCAGCGGACACGTTGCCCAACCGCGTTTTCTGGCCGTCGCGAACCAGGCATGAGCATTTTCGTGATGCACATGCCGGGAATCACATAGCGCCAACAGGACGTTGACATCCAGCAGGTAGGGTGTCATTCCCCATCCTCATCCCGCAACCGATTCACCAAGGCCATCGTGACGACGGGAGCACCGGTCTTGGCCGGGAACAGGGGCACACCGTTGCGCGTGGCATGCGAAGGCCGGCGAGCCAGCGACTTGCGGGCCAGGTCCGACAGCAAACGGCCAGCGGTCACCTTGCGCTGACGCGACAACGTCTTCACCGCCAGCAGCACATCATCATCAATACTCAGCGTCGTTCTCATGTCAGGATGATAGTGCATCACGCATCAGATGTCAAGATGCGACCGCCACCCGCCGTAGTGCGTCAGCCGCGGGTGGGGATAAGGTCGACGGTTGACCGGGGCTGGCGCCTAGAGTGGTCGGAGCGGCTCGCTCCGACACC
>Ga0208961_1000061_pt1 | contig 55257 bp, 49 predicted proteins | sample RifOxyB3_FD_184034 | JGI IMG/M metagenome (GOLD analysis project Ga0208961, IMG submission 184034) | Groundwater microbial communities from Rifle, Colorado - Rifle Oxygen_injection B3 (SPAdes) | ecosystem: Environmental > Aquatic > Deep subsurface > Groundwater | place: Rifle, Colorado, United...
ACTTAGAGATAAAATCGCTTATCTTGTCAGACGCTCCAAAGCTCATGCAAAAAGCGCTGAGTGGCTTGACTATAAACTCGCTAGATTTTTTAACAATAAAAACTTATATGGTTAATTGGTCAGTGCCCAAATTCTATATTTGCTTTAAAAGAGTTGTATTCATCCAACTTTATAGGGCTTGCCAATGTTCCGTTTGTTAGAGTGCCTAAAACATGACCGTTGTAGTTATATATTGTTTCGGCTATAGGCATTGATCCGACTGGTGTTTCGTATCCTGCAACCCAATACCCTTGCGCGTAAGAGCCGCCTGCAGTAGGAGCTTTTTCCGTCGCAACCCAGTAACCCCATGATGTGTAGTCATTTTGGTAGCTATACTTTTCATCTACTACAGTATCAGGCAGTGTCGCCATAGCAAAATCATACGTTTTGCCGTTAATTGTTTTGCCCTCAATAATCATAGCCTGCATATCTTCCCCTAAGAAAGAGGCGCTGGGAATAGTCTCTGAAGCATCTGTTTGAGTTAGTCCGTCCATAGAGATAGGTGTTGTAATATTTAAATCATTTGCTGCTGATGTTATAGTTAACAACCCTCTTCCACCGCTGGCATTTGTATCAAAAGCCGAGATATCGCCCATCCAAACATTTATAGATGTATCTTCTCCTATCATGAAACCGGACATTGAACCTGTAGCAAAAGAGGTGTTATAATCGAAGTAGGATGTAAAAAGAGACGTATCGCTGCTATCGGTTACTTTTTTCATCAAATCAACACCAGCGACTTCTGAAGTAGTTGCGTTAACTTCTTCATGAACAAGCCAATTGTATTTACTTTCTATATCCTCTTTATAATTGTCAAGTCCACCGTTATCTGCGTTTACGAACTGATCTTTTTCATTAAAAAAGTACATATTGTGGGTTGTGTCGTAGCTTGAAGTTGAATCTGAAGTAATAACCCCATTTATGGTATCAAAATGTTTGAATATCATTTTATTTGAACCATCGGTCTCATTTTCAACAACTCTTCCCGTTGTTACAGACCCCGTGAAATAATTTTTAACAACATCTGAAGTGGCATTTCTCTCTTGCACAACATTAAAATGGGTGTTCATCATTATGCCGTTACCGTCTGTAGGAAATTTGATAAATGTTTCCGTCTTTGAAGTATCACTGAAATCTCTATTATTTGAATTTGACCCATAATCGCTATAAACATAGATACTATCATCTGAAGGTTTGTCGTTCCACGATGCTTTTTCTATGGCAAGTTTTCTAAAATCTGCTCCTGCACCCTCTGAATAGATATTTAAAGGCAGAGTAGTTATATCTTCATAAGACATGGTGTTATCTGCTGTTTGCGGTGTCGGAAGAGTATCATTATCTAAGAGAGGATTATTAATTGGACCAAAAACGTATGCTCCCGAATTTTGAATCTCAGATAATTCCAAATGATAATTTGTATATAGGTTTAGCGCATTTCCCGTAATAGGATTTACGACTTTTCCGTTTCTAGAATCTTCTATCAAAGTACCGTTTTCATCTATTTTGTAGAAGAGATAGACATTTTGTTGATTTTCTTGAAGAGCGTGGAAATAGACAATATTGGATTCATCAACGGTTACATAGTCTGTGTTAATCTCTAAAAAGTGGTTATTTACCCAGTTGTACATGTCGTTAGCGATGCTGTTGAAATTTTTAATGCTGTACATCTCTTTAGATCCGCTGTGATCTACCACATAGATAGGATAGCCTTTTGTGGTATGCATAAAAGGTATATAGTCACTTGAAGTAATAATCGCATCCGTTATCGGCAGATCTCCGTAGACATTAACGGTAGTAGAGAAATTAGGATTGGTTTTATCGTACGTAAAATACCATTTGCCACCATCTGCAAGAATCCCGTAGTTTTTGAGACTTTGATTTGCATCAGGCACACCGTGGATGTAGAAGTTTATATATGGGAATAGTTGATAATTGCTAATAGCGCCTATCAGAGAACTTTGATATGCTGTATCCGGATTTGAAATGTCACTGTAGAGGGATGCAAAATTATTTATATACTCCCATGAAATCTCGCTATCTGCATGGTGATATGACTCTGTGAAAAGTTTTAAACCAGAATCATACTCCCATTTTCTAGCATCATAAGAACTCCCTTGTTCATATTTTATAGCATACGAATATTCATTCATAACGCTCTTAACGCCGGTTACCAATTCATAATGAGTCGATGCGATTGGATTAAGCCCTGAAACACCGCTTAAGTACCCGCTTGCATTTGAGTCGGTAGGAAAAGATTTAAACAAAACAGGATTGTATGATTGTGTTAAATCCTTAACATACATCGTTTGAGTACCGCTAAGTTCATTGATATAACTGAAATTTCCATCTGTAGAAGTGACTATATAAGCATTGTCGCTTGACTTCCATAATCCGTTTGTCGCATCAAAAACCATTGATTTCTCTTTTTCGTCGGGAAATAAAACAGTTTCGCTAGCTCCCTCTAAAGCACTCATATTTGAAAACAAAGTTGTGTATGATGCTGTCGGTATGTCAACACAATCAGGATATGTTCCGCTTGTTCCGCTAGGGCAAGTCAGAGTAACACAGTTCGGATAAGTTCCGCTTGTTCCGCCAGGACAAGTTTGTACAACTTCCCCACCGCCGCCGCTTGGCGGAGGAGTTACCGGATCAGCCGGAGGAGGGATGATTGGATCAGTTGGTGGAGGAATCACGGGATCAGCCGGAGGAGTGATTGGAACAGTCGTCGGTGTCGGAGGAGGAGTGATTGGATCTGTCGGTGGAACCACTGGATTTGTTGGCGGAACTATTGGAGGCGGAGCGATTGAATCTGTCGGTGGAGTGATAGGGCTTCCTGAGGTAATCTGCTGTTGTATCTCTTCAACGGGAACGCCAAGTCCTTCTGCCACATCTTCAACAACAACCTCTTGAGCTAATGTTTGCAGATTTGTTTGCAGTGCGGTCGTTGCAGCAGTCGGCACGGCTGTTTGTGTTTGAGCTATAAAAGGTATCGATGTAGGAGGGGGAGCAGTCGGTGTTTCATCCATGCTCATTGGCATAGACGTAGTCGGAGCATTATTGCCGCTTGATGGAGCCGCGGATGTACCGCTGTTTCCACTTTCGCTATTTCCTTGAGTAGATGAATTACTATTGCTTCCGCTCTCCCCTCCAGAAGAGCCACTGCTTTGTGCAGGCGGAGGATTTGAACCCTCAGCCGGCGCAGGCGGTGGTGGTGCTCCTAAGCTTTGGTTAAATTGTTGAATATCTTGCGGTGTAGTTTGTCTTGGAGGGGCAGGTGGAGCATTTAAAGGAACAACGGTCATTGTTCCTGTCGGAAGATTAACCGTAATTCCCGTTTGGCGAGATGTAGCCGTAATCTTTCCGCCTAAACAAAAGATAGTATCGGGAGCCGATGAAGACGGTGGCGGTACAACACCGCCTATAACAGTTCCCCTGATACCGATTGTAGCCGTTTTGGTTTCAAGGGTAAAGTTTTCAGGTGCAGTTTTGCCGATTTGTCCCGTAATAGTTTTAAAAACACCTTGATTAAATTTGAATTTTGCTTTAGGTTTTGTAGTTTCGCTGAGATACTCTTCGACCTTAAATTCGCTCTCGCTTCCTAACGTAATAACAGTTTTATCTTCAAAAATAAGCTGTATCTGAGCATCTTTAGAGGTGCGAATCGTATCCTTTTCTTCGATACCGATACCATTTTTTAAACTCAACTTCTGCCCTGCCCGCTCAAGGGAAGCTTCACCCTTTAGCAGCGAAACTTTGCCGATAGAAGCAAAAAGTGAGGAAGCGCACAAAAACATAACTAAAATAAAAAGACGCATAATAAAAGACATTGACAAGCCCCATGAGTGTAGAATAAAACCCTTTTTTATAAGACATGATAATATCAAATTTATCCAGAATATAAGATGAAATTTAGAAGGGCTTATTTGATTTTTCGCAGAAGTGAGTTTATATTTTCACTGTCGTTTTGGGTTGTTAGCATAAAATTATACTCAACATCCATCAGCTCTTTGGGCTTGTTTGCACTGTTTAACTTATCTAGCATTATTTGTGCATTTTTGATATTGTCTATCATGTAAATGAGTAAAAAAGTATCGTCACTCCAGCGAATTAACATGTCATCTTGTCGAATGACGCTTTTGAAATGTGCTACTGATTCTTTTAGCATATCGGTGTTGTCTTTTATGTTAGAGCAGTGAATCGAAATGGCACTTATGATTTTTTCATTAAAAAGAGCGGCATCTTGATAACTTTGAGCTACCTGTAAAAAATAGTTTTTTGCATAAGCTCCGCTTTTAGCGTCAATATTTGTTTTGTTTTCAATCATAATACGCTTAATCAAAGTTTGCGTAATATCGCAAAACAAGGCAACCACATACTCTTCAATTTTATTAATTTCTACTGAAAAAGCGCGAGGCTCATAGTTTTGTGTCATCATGCTTACAATGCGGTCTATGGGGGCTAGCTCTAAAATCGCATCAAACCAGTTTTGATTATCGTTAATCTTCTCTGCATTGAAATAGTGTGGATGTGGAACAAAATTGTTAACAAAAGGACCAAATTCAGCCTTATACCTCTCAAGTGAAGATACGGAAAAAAACTTTTCAAAAGCACTGTTTATAAAGATAATTTCATTATTTTGAAAAACAGCGATTAAATCTTTTTGAAGGTCTGCTATACCTTGAATAAGGTTCAAGCTAATATTTTCTTTCACGGAGCAACCTTTAATGTTTTATAAGTTCAGCAAATAGAGTTCCATTTTTTATTTTACGCTATTTTTTGATATAATATTAGATTATGTTATGACTAGGCAGAGGCTGTTCAGTGTTCAAATATTATAATTTATCAAAGTTCTTCTCTTACAATAGAGCTACCGTTTTAGTGGCTATTTTTATCTCATTTATTACGGCAGCGATAATTTGGTATGCTGCTAAGGATTATTACTACTACCTTGCAACCGAAAAATTTGAAGCTGCCGTTAATGAAAATTTAAACAGTATTGATAAGCGAATCTCAAAATATGAAGCTGTCCTTAGAGGCGGAATCGGCTTTTTTCATGGGAGTGATTATGTGTCTCGTCAAGAGTGGCATGATTTTATAGAAGCGTTAGATATTAAAAAGAACTATCCCGGCATACAAGGGGTTGGGTTTTCAAAAATGATTCATCTCGGTGAGGTTGCCGAACTTGAGAGTGAGATGAAAAAAGATGGATTTGAGACTTTTTCCATAAAACCTTCAGGAGAGCGTCAAGAGTATAGTGTGATTCTCTATCTCGAACCCATGGATAAGCGTAATATTGAAGCTATCGGGTACGACATGTTTTCAGAACCGACACGCAGAGCAGCAATGGAGACGGCAAGAGATAGTGCCGCTGTGTCGCTATCAAAAAAGGTTACGCTTGTTCAAGAGATAGACTCTCATAAACAGTCAGGCATTTTGATGTATCTGCCTCTTTATAAAAAAGGTTCAAAAATAGATACGATTGAAGAGAGACGCAAAGCTTTGATTGGATTTGTTTACAGTCCGTTTCGCATGAATGATTTTATGAATAATATCGTTTTAGAGAGATCAATACTAAGTTTTGAGGTTTATGACGACCAAAATATATCCGATAAGCATCTCTTGTACAGATCTTTTGAAGCCTCTTCGTATGTTCCGAAACACCATGCTATAAAAACATTAAATGTAAATAATCAAATATGGTATATCCATTTTTACAGTACGAAAGAGTTTGACAACTCTACGGATACGCTCTACCCTTTAGTAATGACTACGGTGGGATTGTTTGTTCAGTTATTTTTACTATTTATTATTTTTTTGCTTTTTAAGAGCAGAGATCTGCTCAAAGCTCAGACAAAAGAGCTGCAAAAACTGTCTCAAGCGGTAGAACAGAGTCCTAGTACTATAGTTATTACTGATTTGGAAGGAAATATCGAGTATGCCAATGAAGCGTTTAGTAAAACCACAGGCTATTTGGGAGAAGAAGCAATCGGTAGAAATCCTCGTTTTCTGCAGTCCGGCAAAACAGACTCAGAAGTGTATAACGACATGTGGGAATCTTTAAAAGCAGGAAAAATCTGGCATGGAGAGTTTATCAACTTAACTAAAGAGGGTGTTGAGTATATAGAGAGCGTAAAGATATCGCCGATTTTTCAAGATGACGGAACAGTCTCAAATTATATGGCTATAAAAGAGGATATTACAGATAAAAAACATTCAGAAGAACGCATATACTATCTTGCAAATTTTGACTCTCTTACTGGACTTCCAAATAGAGTGCAGCTTGAAGAGCGAATCAATTATGCAATAGGCACGGCAAAAAGAAATAACGGCTGTTTCAGTGTTATGTTTTTAGATCTTGATTATTTTAAAGAGATTAACGATACGCTCGGACATGATGCAGGAGATAGCTTGCTGATTGAACTGGGTGCTCGTTTTAAATCTGTTTTGAGGGAGATTGATATGGTCTCGCGTGTCGGCGGGGATGAATTTATATTTCTTTTTTTAGATACGGATGTGCAAGGCTCTTCTTATATCGCTAAAAAACTTCTCCAAGTTATAGACTCTCCTTTTAAGCTTGGTGACAATGAGCTTTTAGTAACAGCTTCCATTGGTATAGCCATCTACCCTGTAAATGGAGAGGATAAAGAGACTTTGTTTAAAAATGCGGATATAGCAATGTACAGAGCAAAGCAAGAAGGGCGAAATAGATACTGTTTTTATAGCGAGGTATATAGCAGCTAAGAAGATTTCGATGAATCCCAGCTCTCAATTTTGCCATTTATATCGATTAGGGTGAGATAGAGACGCAGATCAAACTCTATCTGATGATAAGAGGGCTGCATATATTGACAAAGGTTATAAAATGCCTTGTTATGCTCTTTTTCTCTAAAGTGAGCTAACTCATGTACCACTATCATCTCTAAAAACTCTTGCGGCACATTTTTAAACATGGAAGAGATAAGAATCTCATTTTTGCTTTTTAGTTTTGCACCTTGAACCCTTGAGATAAAACGGTGCGTTCCCAAAGCATTGTGAATAACATTTATCTTGCCGTCATAAAGAACTTTGCTTAAAGTCGGCGCGTTTTTCATGTGAGAGTTTTTTAGTTCATTCACATAAGTAAAGAGCGCTTTGTCTGTTTTTATCGTATGCGGATTTGGGTATCTGTTTTTGAGGTGCAGAGCTAACTTATCTTGTTTGATAAGCTCTAACACCTGTTTTTTTGTAGCTTCCGAGTAATGTAGCAGATATTTTAAAGAATCCAAACCGAAAATTTCTTCCCTTTGATTTTACCGTTTTTGAGTTTCTCATGAGCCTCATCTACTTTTTTGCTCTCAATTGCTACATAACTCTGTTTGTCGTAAATATCTATCTTTCCGATAGAACTTCCATCAAGTCCTGCCTCGCCGGTAAGTGCTCCTAAAATATCTCCTGCACGGACTTTATCTTTTTTACCGCCTTCAATAACCAGCGTGATATTTTGCGGTTTCATCTCAAAACCGTTTACAACTTTTAGAGCCTCTGCATCTTCAAAAAGACGGCTATCGTTTTTGTACTCATCGGCTTTGTCCGCTTCATACGGACTTATAAGAGTAAATGCCAAACCTTCCATGCCGGCTCTCGCCGTTCTGCCTATGCGGTGAGTGTAGGTCTCTTCGCCGTGAGGCAGGTCGTAGTTGATAACCATGGATAACTCTTTTATGTCAAGCCCGCGTGCCGCAACGTCGGTTGCCACTAACACAGGGCAGCTTTTGTTAGCAAACTGAACTAACACATCGTTTCTCTCATACTGCTCTAAATCGCCGTGAATAGCGAGTGCGTCAATCCTGTTTTTTTGCAAAGTCTCTGCAATCTCCGCAACTTCTGCTTTTGTGTTAGCAAAAATTATGACATTCTCGGGTTTGAAATTACTCAAAATATTTATAACGGTTTTTAGTTTTTGAGAGTTTTGCACCTCATAAAATCGCTCTGTTATTTTGTTTGCAACTTCCGTTGATGTTGTTTTTACATTGATGGCATCTTTTTGGATAGAAGCACTGATGCCCATTATCTCATCTGTGTAAGTAGCGGAGAAGAGAAGCGTTTGTTTCTCTTTTGGAACAAATGCCAAAACCTCGTTTATCTCTTCGCTAAAACCCATATCCAACATTCTGTCCGCTTCATCTAAAACTAACATGTCAACATCTTCAAGAGATAGTGTGGCTTTTTTGAGGTGTTTTAAAATCCTACCCGGTGTTCCGACAATGATGTGCGCACCATGACGAAGCGAGCCGAGTTGCGGACCAAAAGCAGTTCCGCCGCAAAGAGTTAAAATCTTTATGTTGTGTGAAAATCTAGCAAGCATGCGAAGCTCTTTTGCCACCTGATCTGCTAGTTCACGAGTCGGGCAGAGTATGAGCGACTGGACTCTAAACTTTTTGACTTGAAGTTTATGAAGCAGACCTATGCCAAATGCGGCTGTTTTGCCGCTTCCTGTTTTTGCCTGAGCTATTACGTCTCTGCCATCAAGTATAAACGGCAAGCTTTCAGCTTGAATCGGCGTCATCTCTTTATAGCCTATTTCATTTAGGTTATGAAGCATCTCTTTGGTAAGAGGAAGGTTTGAAAAGTCTTTATTATTCATTAGTATATCTCCTTTACTCGTCCGACTTCACGGCTCATAAGACGAACTTTAATGCCGTGAGGATGGGTTGCAGATGAGGTTAAAATGTCGCGGACTACGCCATGTGTAAGCCGTCCGCTTGATTGGTCTTCTTTGAGTACAATCGCCACATTCATACCGCTTTTTATATTTGCTCTTTTTGTGCCACCCATCTTTTGTCCTCTAAATCATATATGCAATTATAGCTATGGCTCTCTTAATGCCCACCCATTCTAATGAGGACATCCAAAACGATAAATGTGATATAATTGTATGACATGTAATACAAAGGAGACAGAATGCTTTCAATACGACTTGAAAATAGCATGGAAGCACAGCTAGAAGCACTTGCAAAAGCTACAAAACGACCAAAGAGTTTTTTTGTCAAAGAGGCTCTGAAAAACTATCTTGATGATATGCAAGAGTATTATGAAGCGCAGAAACGCTCAAATGCAGAGGATAGAAATCTTATAACTCTTGAGGAGTTGGAGAGAGCACTTGAGTTATAAACTCTTGATTGATGACAAAGTCATCAAAGATTTGAAACAAATCGATAAGTTCTGGCAAAAGAAAATTATAGAAGTCATGAAGACGAAGCTTGTAGAAAATCCGCATCTTGGAAAGCCTCTTGTAGGCAACCTATCTGCTTATTATCGTTTACGAGTTGCCGATTATAGAATTGTTTATGAAATTAATGAGGGTGAAGTGGTTGTAATAGTCATTAAAATTGGGCATCGTAAAGATATTTATAAGTAGTATTTTAGAGACTCAATTTATATAGGGGTAATTTTAACATCATAATAAGATATTGAGCCATATTGGCAGAATTAAATGCATCTTGGCAATTCCTTGTAAATGCTTCTTTTTTATCTTCAAATTGGTCATAAAATTTCAAATATGCCTCACAACCAAAATCACATAAATGCATTAAGTTTTCAGGGACAATTGAGTAGTTCATGATTTTTTCGTCTTGTAAAAAAGAGTGCCAAATATTAGCGATTCCATATGTAGATATATGAAAAGTATGTTTTGTACATTCCAATTGCCTAATAAGATCTTCTTTTGTTTTTATATTTGCCATTTCTTTAATCCAACATTTAATTTCGATAATAGCACTATAGCATTAAAATATTTTTTTCTCGTTCCACCCTTTTTTGAGGTGGAATGCATACTAAAGTAAAAGCTCCATATAAACCAAAATCAATGCCCACCCATCACTTTTTGAATCTCTTGGGGTTTGTCATGGATACCAAAACGGTCAATTATGGTTTGAGTTGCTTCGTTTTGTCCTATGACATCAACATTTTTGCCTATATTGCGAAGTTTTATTACAGCTTTATCAAGTGCGTAAACTGCCGTAATATCCCAAAAGTGGGCATGTGTTACATCGATGATAACATTTTGCACGCTCTCTTTGAAGTCAAACTCATCGCTAAATCTATCTGCGGAGTTAAAGAAAATCTGACCGAAAAATTTATAGACTCGCGTGCTGCTAGAGAAATCAAGTGATTTTTCACAATACATAAAATGGCTTATTTTGTTTGCAAAGAAAAGAGATGCAAGCAAGACGCCGCTTAGTACGCCCAGTGCCAGATTGTGCGTTATGACGACTACTGCGGTTGTAACTATCATGACGATGTTTGTCGAGAGAGGCAGAGTTTTAAGCCCTTTAACCGATGGCCAGTTAAATGTTCCTATAGAGACCATAATCATAACAGAAACAAGTGCCGCCATCGGAATTATTTTAATCAAATCCGACATAAAAACTACCATGATAAGAAGCAACACCCCTGCGATGAGCGTTGAGAGACGACCACGACCGCCTGATTTTACATTGATGACCGATTGACCTATCATGGCACATCCTGCCATTCCGCCAATACATCCTGAAGCGATATTGGCGATTCCTTGACCTTTGGCTTCACGGTTTTTATCGCTGTCGGTATCCGTCATGTCATCAATAATCGTTGCAGTCATAAACGACTCAAGCAACCCGACTGCCGCTAATGCAGCGGAGTATGGAAAAATTATCGCAAGCGTTTCAAAATTTAGCGGTACTTGTGGCCACAAAAAGATTGGCAGAGTATCGGGCATAGAACCCATGTCGCCGACCGTGCGGACATCTATGCCCATTGCCGTAACGACGACGGTTAAAAATATAATCGTCACAAGCGGAGATGGAATAAGTTTCCCGATAGCAGGGATATAAGGAAAAAGATAGATAATCCCCAAACCTGCGGCAGTTAGAGCGTAGACATGCCAAGAAACATTTGTCAGTTCAGGCAGCTGCGCCATAAAAATCAAAATAGCCAGTGCATTTACAAACCCGACAACAACCGTCCGAGAGACAAAACTCATAAGAACGCCGAGCTTCAAATAACCCGCTAAAATCTGCAACATTCCCGTAAGAATAGTTGCAGCGAGAAGATACTCCAGTCCATGCTCTTTAACAAGCGTTACCATAAGAAGCGCCATAGCTCCCGTAGCTGCCGATATCATTCCTGAGCGACCGCCGACAAATGCGATAACGGTAGCAATACAAAATGAGGCATAAAGCCCGACTTTTGGATCTACTCCTGCAATGATAGAAAAGGCGATTGCTTCAGGAATAAGTGCGAGTGCAACGACGATTCCGGCGAGAATATCGCCTCTGATATTGCCGAACCACTCCTCTTTTGTAGACATCAATAACATAAAATCTCCTAATTTGCGGATTGTACTTTAATAATACTTTAAGGTTGCTTTGTGAATATATCGCTTTTTAATGGCATTTATTAGCTGAGTTTGTATAAAATACATTAAAAATTTGCAAAAAAAGGAGATTTTATGGAAGAAACGGTTGAAGATTTAGAAGAAGAACTGCAAAAAGCACTTGCCCAGATAGACACTATTGCGGCAAAAGTTCAAAGAAAAGAGCTTGATACTTTTGAGGGTTTTATGGAGAGTGAAAAGTATAAAAACAGAGTCGTCGAGATAGGGTATAAACTTAAAGAGCTGGGTGTAGATATAACAACTATTTCGGATTATAATTAACGAACCTCTTTTTTACTTACCTTGTAAATAAAGCTAAAAACCTCCGCAACGGCTTTATAAAGCGCTTCGGGAACTTCTTTGTCAAGTTCCACTTTTGATAGAAGCTCTATAAGATCTTCATCTTTTCTTATGGGGAGGTTGTGAAGTTCCGCTATCTTGATGATATTTTCAGCAGTCTGCCCCTCTCCCTTGGCAACAACTCTAGGCGCTCTCTCTTTGGTAGCGTCGTATCTTAGAGCGGCGGCTTTTTTCATGCTTTTACCTCAAATCCCAGTTGAATATCGTTGCTTTGGTTATCATAGGGAGAACTTTTTTTGACCGCTTCAAAGAGTCGTATTTCTCTTGGAGTTATTTGAGACTCGATGAGAGCCGAACGAAGAAGATGGATGTTCTCTTTTATAATCTCTTTAAAATCATTGTTGTTTGAGTATATGTGAATATTTATCTGGTTTTTCTCATAAAGAGTAAGTTTTAGTTTAAGCTCTCCGTACTCTTTTAGCTTGAGATCTATGTCGCAGTAGAACTTATCATCTTTATCTTTTTTAAGATTTATATTTCCCTCTTCAAGTCCATCCCATGAAAAAGGGAGATAGAGCGATGAGGAGTTAGAGAGATGCGAGGTAAGCTGATAGTAGTCGATTTGCAGCAGAAGTTTATCTACATGTTTTGAGATTTCAGCTTGATTTGGGTGGGATGATTTGCTTATCTCATCGCCTGCTTGGAGCAGAAGAGCTTTTAAATCTTTTGATAATATCTCTCTTACATTCTCTTGTACGAAAAGTTTTTGAGGCTCTTTAAAAGTGTCTAACTTAGAGCCGATTGTCGCCGTCTCTTTTGAAAAGAGGGAATCCGACTTCTCAATCACTGCTTTTGCACTTTCGATAACCGCACTAATGCTCTGAGGGATTTTTTTTGCATTTAGTTCATCAAGTGTTGAGCCCTTTAGCGACTCTATAATTTTTCCTAGCGTATCAAGCAGCCCTTTTACTTCAGGTTTTGAACTTTGCATAAGCTGAGAGTTAAGCTGAGCAAGTGTATCTTGAAGCAGAGGGAGTTTAAAATTCTCGTATGTTAAAAGCTTTGGAGTTATAAGATGCTCTAGCTTTGAGAGTTGTATCTCAAAACCTTTGGAGTTTACGACATCACCTCTGCCAAGAGTTTCTCTAAGTTTCAAAACAATTGACTCAACACCTTTTGAGAGCTGTTTTAGAGCAGAAGCATCATCTTTTGGAGTTTGCGGAAGTGAATTATTTGAAGCCTCTTTAAGTGTCGGAGTCGCAAGCAGCTCTTTAATCTTCTCACTCAGCATTTTTGCAACGGGAAAATCGCTTTTTGCGAGACTTTTCTCAAGACCTTGAAGAAGAGTTTTTAACTCAAGTTGAGGGTTTTGCACATTTTTTAGTTTGGACTCTAAAAAGACACCTGAGTTTTCAAATTTTTCCATCAAAATCGGCTCGCTTATATCTTTCATCTCTAGGAGAAAGTTTTTAAGTGTCGTCTCTATCGGAAGGGGATTTTTTTCAGATTTTAGAGTGCTAAGCAAATCTTTTATAGTGCCTGAAATATTGCCAAGTTCTTTTAATGTCGGATTGTTTTTTGCAAGATCTAAAAGAGTTTTGTCAGATGCAGAATTTTGCGAACTCTCTTTAAGAAGTGAATTCATGATAGACCCCAAATCTTTATCTTTTGATAAGGTCTCAAGCTCTTTTGGAGTCGCCTGTTGCAAAATCGTCGCCAAAGCCCTGTTTTTGTTAGGAACAATGATATCAAGCTGTTTGTTAAGCGATAAATTAATCATGCTTAAAGTATAGCATTTATCGATAAAAATAGATCTATTTGGATTAATTTTTTTAGATAGAAACGCATATATTAAAAACTGCCTTTACAGATTTTAATAGCTAAAATGCTATACTCTATCACTTAAAAATTTGCCACAGAAATATAAAAATATTATTATTTTGCTAATACAAATTATTAAATAAAGCATCATTAGGAAAGAGCTATGATAAAAGAAAACAAAATAGAACAAGACTTTATCGAGAAATTACAAGATTTAAAATATATTTATCGCCCTGATATTAGGGACAAAGAATCATTAGACCAAAATTTTCGTCAAAAATTTCAAGAACTAAATCATGTAAATTTAAGTGATGCCGAATTTGCCAGACTTCTGGACTCCATCATAACCGGCGATGTTTATGGCTCTGCGAAAATCCTAAGAGAAAAAAATAGTTTCGTCCGAGATGACGGAACCCCACTTTACTATACACTTGTAAATATCAAAGATTGGTGCAAAAATAGTTTTGAAGTGATAAATCAACTTCGTATGAGTACCGATAATTCTCATCATCGTTATGATGTCATTTTACTTATAAATGGCGTTCCAGTTGTCCAAGTAGAGCTTAAAACTTTAGAGATTAGTCCAAGACGAGCAATGCAACAAATCGTGGACTATAAAAATGATATTGGCAATGGTTACACAAAAACACTGCTCTCTTTTATTCAGCTTTTTATAGTGAGCAATCAATCTAATACATGGTATTTTGCCAACAATAACAGCCGTCATTTTACTTTTGATGCTGATGAGAGATTTTTACCTATTTACAAATTTGCCGATCGTGATAACAACAAAATCACTCAGTTAAATTCTTTTAGTGAACATTTTTTAAGTAAATGTGTTTTAGGCGAAATGATAAGCCGTTATATGGTTTTGGTGGCAACCGAGCAAAAACTTTTAATGATGCGACCGTATCAAATGTATGCAGTAAAAGCCATAGTAGAGTGCATCCATCAAAATTGTGGCAATGGTTATATTTGGCACACTACTGGAAGTGGTAAAACTCTTACATCATTTAAAGCTTCCACACTGCTAAAAGATAATCCCGACATAGAAAAGTGCCTTTTTGTAGTGGATAGAAAAGACCTCGATAGACAAACAAGAGAAGAATTTAACCGTTTTCAAGAAAATTGCGTGGAAGAAAACACAAACACCGACACACTTGTAAAAAGGCTACTCTCAACTGATTATGCTGATAAAGTTATAGTAACTACTATCCAAAAACTCGGACTTGCCCTTGATGATAACAATGCAAAAAATTATAAAGAAAAGCTAAAACCATTAAGCGATAAAAGAGTAGTTTTTATCTTTGATGAGTGCCACCGTTCGCAATTTGGAGAGAACCACAAAGCCATAAAAGGCTTTTTTCCAAATGCCCAGCTTTTTGGTTTTACAGGCACTCCGATATTTGAACAAAATGCAACTTATAAGCAAATAGATGAAGATGAGGCAAGTTTCAAAACAACGCTAGATATATTTCAAAGGGAACTCCACTCATACACTATCACAAATGCCATAGATGATGAAAATGTTTTGAGATTTCATATTGACTACTACAAACCTGATGCAAAAGTAAAAACAGGCGACAACATTACCAAAAAAGCAGTAGTTGAAGCGATACTTGACAAACATGACTCAGCAACAGCAAATCGCAAGTTTAATGCCGTATTTGCGACAGCATCAATCAATGAAGCGATAGAGTATCAAGCACTTTTTAAAACTATTCAAATTCAAAGAAAAGAGTCAAATGAAGAGTATAAATCTTTAAATATTGCTTGTGTATTTTCTCCACCAGCTGAGGGAAACAAAGACATCAAACAACTTCAAGAGGATTTGACCCAAGAAAAAGAAGATAATGAAGTAAATCCAAATGAGAAAAAAGAGGCTTTAAAAGCAATACTGCAAGATTACAACAACCAATTTGGCACAAACCACAATCTAGCAAACTTTGACCTCTACTATCAAGATATACAAAAACGCATCAAAGATCATAAATACCCAAATAAAGATTATCCGCATAAAAATAAAATCGATATTGTCATAGTCGTAGATATGCTTTTAACAGGCTTTGATTCACAATATTTAAATACCCTCTATGTAGATAAAAACCTAAAATATCATGGACTTATACAAGCCTTTTCAAGAACCAACAGAATCCTAAATGACACAAAACCTTATGGAAATATACTAGATTTTAGAGGACAACAAGATGCGGTAAATGAAGCAATCGCACTTTTTTCAGGTAAATCTACCAAACCAGCCAAAGAAGTATGGCTTGTGGATTCTGCCCCAGTTGTGATAGACAACTTACACAATGCCGTTGTTGCCCTTGATAAATTTATGACTTCACAAGGATTAGAAAACAAGCCCGAAGAGGTATCAAACCTTAAAGGCGATGAAGCAAGAGGTCAATTTATCAACCTTTTTAAAGAAGTACAAAGACTAAAAACTCAGCTAGACCAATACACAGATTTGAGTGATGAAAACAGAGAAACCATCGAGCAAATCATCCCACAAGATACTCTTAGATCATTTAAGGGAATGTATCTTGAAACAGCTACAAGACTAAGAGAAAAACAAGGTAAAAACACTGAATCATCAATAGACCAGCTTGATTTTGAATTTGTCCTTTTTGCTCATGCGTTGGTGGACTATGATTTTATCATGGGACTTATCGCACGATACACCCAAACAACTAAAAAACAGAAGATGACAAAAGAGGAGCTTTTAGGCATCATCGAGAGTGATGCGAAGTTCGTCGATGAAAAAGAGGACATTAGAGCTTACATAAACACTCTTGAAATAGGTTCAGGACTAAATGAAGAAGATATAAAAAATGGATTTAAAGAGTTTAAGACAAAACTAACAGACGCCAGACTTGAGACAATAGCGACCAAACACGGTATAGATAAAAAAGCATTTCACGATTTTATAGAGCTTATTATGAGCAGAATGATTTTTGATGGGGAGTATTTGAGTGATTTACTTGCAGCACAAGAGCTTGGATGGAAAGCAAGAGCAAAAAAAGAGTTAGAACTGATGGAAGATTTGATACCACTACTTAAAAAACTAGCAGGAGAGCAAGAGATATCGGGGCTTAGTGCTTATGAGTGAGAATATGAAAAATAGTCCAAAGCTTAGATTTCCTGAGTTTGTAAATGATAAAGAGTGGGAAGAGAAAACACTTGGAAAATGCTTGTTAAAACATCCAGACTATGGAGTAAATGCAGCAGCGGTACCATTTTCAAAAAACTTGCCAACATATTTGCGAATTACAGATATTTCTGTGGATGGATATTATCTGAATAATGAAAAAGTTTCTGTAAATATTGATGCAACAAGTGACAATTATTTAGAAGAAGGGGATATCGTTCTTGCTCGAACAGGTGCAAGTGTTGGGAAATCTTACAAATACAGAAAAGAAGATGGTGCTTTAGTTTTTGCTGGATTTTTAATCCGTGTAAAACCTGATAAAACCAAATTAAACTCGGATTTACTTTTTCATTTTCTTTCAACTGAGAAATATTGGAAATGGGTAAATGTTGTTTCAGCTCGCAGTGGACAACCAGGAATCAATGGAAATGAGTATGCAAATTTACCTATTCCAATCCCATCAACATTAAACGAACAACAAAAAATCGCCGATTGTTTAAGTTCGGTTGATTATCTTATCTCTGCACAAAGCCAAAAAGTAGAACTTCTAAAAGAGCATAAAAAAGCCCTCATGCAACAACTCTTCCCACAAGACGGAGAAGAAGTACCAAAGTTGCGATTTCCTGAGTTTAAAAATGCCCCTAAGTGGGAAGAAAAATTTATAGAAGACTTTTTTGCTGTTGGCTCAAGTAAACGAGTATTACAAGAAGAATGGACTAGCCAAGGAGTTCCTTTTTACCGCACAAGAGAATTAGTTTCATTAAGCAAGAACGAACCATTTGGAAGTGAAATTTTTATTTCTGAAGAGCTTTTTTTAGAATTATCAAAAAAATATGGAATTCCATCAGCAGGTGACTTTTTGGTGAGTGGTGTTGGTACTCTTGGAATATGCTATCAAGTTCAAAACAATGATAAATTTTATTTTAAAGATGGCAATGTAATTTGGTTTAAGCTTGTACAAAAACTAAATTCTAATTATTTTAAATACTGTTTTCAATCTGATCATATTCAAAATCAAATTTTTGCTCAATCTTCGGCATCAACAGTTGGAACTTATACAATACAAAATGCAAAGAAAACTAAATTTTGGTATCCGCCTACTTTTCAAGAACAACAAAAAATTGCCGATTGTTTAATCTCGGTTGATGAACAAATCACTTCTCAAAACCAAAAACTCCAAACCCTCAAAGAGCATAAAAAAGCACTTATGCAACAGCTTTTTCCATCAAAAGAAGCTCAGTGATGAATAACACATACAGAGCTGAGATATGAGTAATAGAAAATATTCTGAGTGGTTACGCATAGATTTACATATTCACACAAACAAAAGTAAAGAAACAAAAAATGGAGATTACAAAGGTAATTTTGATGTTACTACTTTAAAATCAAAGCTTAAAGAAAATCAAGTTGCAATATTTTCTCTCACAGACCATAATATAATTAATATAGAAGCATATGAAGAATATTACAATAGTTATACAGATAATGATCCATTGTTGATTGTTGGAGTTGAATTAGATATTGAAGGCAGTACTGGGAAAACTTATCATTCGTTGTTGATTTTTAACTATTTAGATATAGATAAAGCAAAATATGTTTCACAAAAATTGGAGGATAAATATAAAGATAAGGGAATAGCAAATCCTTTTGATAGAAAATTAACATTTGATGACATTATTGAACTATTTAAAAAAGATGAATTCTTTTTTATACCACATGCAAAAAAAGGCGGACATCAAAATATTGTTGATGCAGAACTTACAAATATTCAAGATACACAAAGAATGATTTTATTAATGCAGAGTGCATTGGAAAAAGTTACAGCACAAGAGATGAAAGAAGCATATCAAAAAGGATTTGATGCACTTCAAAATGATGAGTTTAAAGATAAAAGAGATATTGCCTATATTAATTTTTCAGATAATCATTGTATTGAACAGTATCCTTGTAGGCATATGGGGGAAAAAGGAAATCACGAATTTGACTATATCAAGGGGAATAAAAGCTATGAAACAATTAGATTAGCATTTATCGATCCGCAATCAAGGATAAAATCACAAATCGAATATGATAGTCTCAACAAAATGCTTAATACGATAGATAATCTAAAAATTGCTTCACACGATTATTTCACTCAAAACGAACTTATTTTTAGTCCACATCTGAATGTTATCATTGGTGGTCGTTCTAGCGGAAAAAGTTTATTGATGAATTTGATAGGTGGAAAAATTGATAGTCTTACTATTCAAAAAAATAACTATGATAAATTTCATGGGGAGCATATTTCAATAAAAGCAAAAAGAGATGATGGCTACAAACAACAAACAGCAATAGATAAGCCAATTTATATCAATCAAGGCGATATTGTTGATTATTTTGAAAAGAATAGCCTAAAAGAATTGGCTGAAAAATCAAATCAAATACCTGCTTATGATGAAGCTAAAAGCAAATTTGTAACACACAAAAATGAACTGCAATCAATACTTCAAGTAATGATAGACAAATATAAAGACATTCAAGAAAATGATGTTAAGAAATTTGAATTGCATAAAAAAACTATTGATAGTATTCATAGCCTTAGCTACACTATTAACTTAAATATAGAAAACCTCAAAAATACAAACGAGAACATCATATCAGAATTAAGTAAGGCTAAAGAGCTAATAGATTCGTTAATTGAAAATTTAGTGACATTGAATAGTGATCAACATCTTAAAATGAATGAGATTGAAAGACCTATCATTGAAGCGTTTCAAAGCTTAATTGATGAAAAACTTACTCATATAAAAACTAAACAAAAAAATAAAAATAGAATAGATAACTTTTTGTCACAAGTAGAAAAAATTATTGAAAATGCCAACTCTACTTTAAGCGAAGAATCACAGCAAAAAACTATTGCAAAGAGTAGTATTAAATCTCTTCATGATAATGCAAAAGAACATTTTGCAAAATATGCTAGATTAAAAAAAGCTACTAAAACGATTGAATCATTCGATTGCTCAAAAAAGGAAACTATAGAAATTGATGAAAATGTAACATTGGTATTAGAGGTTGAAAAAAATGAAGATTTGAAATTAATTGAAACGATTCTTGAAGCAATAAAAACTCCAATTACGACGAGTAGCATTTACATAAATTTAATTAAATTATTAAAGAATGAATTGCAAATTAAAATATATAGTGGTAATAAAAGCGATGAATTTTTTAAAAAAATAAACTCTGTATTATTACCATTATTTACTTCAATCGAAAAGCCAAAAGATTATTTGGCTTATAAAGATGATGAAACATCAAAATCTAAAAGTCCAGGATTCAACTCTGAAAAATATCTTGGTATTTTGCTGAAAAATGCAAAAAACAAGATTATCTTTATCGACCAACCAGAAGATAATCTTGGGAACAGATTCATATCTGATGAGTTGGTTTCAACTATAAGGGATATAAAATTTAAAAACCAGATATTTCTTGTAACACATAATCCATCTATTGTTGTTTATGGTGATGCTGAAAATATAATTATTGCCGAAAATTCAGAAAATAAAATAAGTTACAAGCAGATAGTTTTAGAAGATGTTGCATCTCAAAAAGAGATATGTGGTATTCTTGATGGCGGTGAATATATATTTGACAATCGTGCAAAAAAATATAATATTCAAAGAATTTTAAAAGAAAATAGTTTACAAGGAAAATAAAATGGATGAATTAAATTGTAGTGCAAAACTAGATAGCGAAGAAAATACAATTACAATTAATGGTCTTACAGATGAGTTGAGTCTCGATATGGGTAGAGATATAGATTTTACTGCTTTGATTCAAGAATTAACTAAAAAAATAGATGAAGAAAAAACTATTGTTTTAACCGTTGAAGATGAAGAAAGCATAACTGATTCTAAGCACAAACTAATTATTGGGACATTAAAGAAAATTTTTGATTCTTATAATGAAAGTTTGAAAGATATTGAAGTAGTTAGTGATGATAATAATGAAGATGAAATACTATTTTAAACAATGAAAACAGGCAACTCTAAACGAAAACCCCAATTATATCCACCAACACCATCGGAACAAAGGAGCTTGACCAATGAATGAAAATAACATAATCATCTACAACACCACAGATGGTAAAGCATCTGTATCACTTCTTGCCAAAGACGGCACAGCGTGGATGAGTCAAGCCCAGATAGCCGAACTTTTTGCCACTTCTATTCCAAATATCAGCATGCACATATCAAACATATTTGAAGAGGGAGAGTTAGTACAAAATTCAGTTGTTAAGGATTACTTAACAACTGCCCGTGACGCCAAAAACTACTCCGTCGCCCATTATTCGTTAGAGATGATTTTAGCCATTGGTTTTAGAGTGCGAAGCAAAAGAGGGACACAGTTCCGCCAATGGGCAAATAAAAACCTAAGCGAGTACATGATAAAAGGTTTTGTGATGGATGATGAAAGACTCAAAAATCCTGACGGTAAGCCTGATTATTTTGATGACCTTTTGGCTCGTATCAGAGATATACGAGCATCAGAAAAACGATTTTATCAAAAGGTACGAGACCTTTTCATGCTGAGTAGTGATTATGATGCAAGTGATAAAGCAACTCAACTTTTTTATGCTCAAACCCAAAACAAACTTCTATTTGCCATTACAGGACAAACTGCCGCCGAGATTATCACAAGCCGTGCTGATGCCACAACCCCAAATATGGCACTTACAAGTTTTCAAGGTTCAAAAGTAAGAAAACAAGATATATATACATCTAAAAATTATTTAACCGAAGATGAGCTTGATAGTTTAAATCGTTTTGTTGTTGTATTTTTAGAAACTGCAGAATTAAGAGCTAAAAATCGTCAAGATATTACAATGGATTTTTGGAGAGAAAATATCGACCGTATTATTGAGTTTAACGATAAAAAATTACTCAAAGGGCATGGAAGTATTAGCCACAATCAAATGGAAAAAATGGTTGAAAAAGTTTATGCAACTTTTGATGAAAAGCGAAAAAAACAAGAAGCTATCGAAGCAGATCATCAAGACATGGAAGAACTAAAACAGATTGAAGAGAAGGTTAAAAAAAGATTATGAGCGAAAAAGAACTAAGACAACTAGGCGCAACACTTTGGGAAATAGCAAATGATTTAAGAGGGGCAATGAATGCCGATGATTTTAGAGATTATATGCTCTCATTTATCTTTTTGCGATACCTCTCAGACAACTATGAAAATGCAGTGAAAAAAGAGCTAGGGAGTGACTATCCTGATAATTTAGGTCTTTGGTACGATGCGAACAAAGAAGACATAGTAGAGTTTGAAAAACAGATGAGAAGAAAAGTGCATTATGTGGTTAAGCCTGAATTTTTATGGAGTGCCATAGCAGAGATGGCTCGTACTCAAAACGGTGAGCTATTGCACACATTGCAAGATGGGTTTAAATATATAGAAAATGAATCTTTTGAGAGTAGTTTTTTAGGACTATTTTCGGAGATAAATCTTGACTCTGAAAAATTAGGAAAAAATTACACCGCAAGAAATGAAATGCTTTGTAAAATCATCCAAAAGATAGCAGAAGGTATCGCTAAGTTTTCAACCAATACAGATATTTTGGGCGATGCTTATGAGTATTTGATTGGTCAATTTGCAGCAGGAAGCGGTAAGAGTGCAGGAGAGTTTTATACCCCTCAACAAATATCAGATATATTGTCTCAAATAGTAACCCTTGATAGTCAAGATCCAAGTAGCGGTAAAAAGAAAAAGTTAGACAAAGTTTTTGACTTTGCTTGTGGTTCTGGTTCACTACTTCTCAATGTAAGAAAACAACTCGGCGCTCACGGTATCGGTAAGATTTACGGGCAAGAAAAAAACATCACCACTTACAACTTAGCCAGAATGAATATGTTGCTTCACGGTATGAAAGATAGTGAAGTAGAGATTCATCATGGCGATTCGCTCACCAATGATTGGGAAATGCTTAGAGAAACAAATCCAGCAAAACAGATGAAATTTGATGCCATAGTGGCAAATCCACCTTTTAGCCTTAGATGGGAACCAAACGAGGCAATGGGAGAGGATTTTAGATTTAAAAACTATGGTTTAGCTCCAAAATCAGCCGCTGATTTTGCTTTTTTACTTCATGGCTTTCATTTTTTAGGCGCAGAAGGGACAATGGCTATCATCTTGCCTCATGGTGTACTTTTTCGTGGTGGAGCAGAAGAGAGAATCAGAACAAAACTTTTAAAAGATGGAAATATCGATACAGTCATAGGACTGCCATCAAATCTGTTTTTTTCAACAGGTATTCCTGTGTGTATTCTGGTGCTCAAAAAATGCAAAAAAAGTGATGATGTACTTTTTATCAATGCAAGTTCAAGTGAGAATTTTGAAAAGGGGAAGCGACAAAATAAGCTACTCCCTGAAAATATCCAAAAAATAGTTGAAACTTATCAGTTTAGAAAAGAAGAGGATAGATATAGCCGTCGTGTTTCAATGGAAGAGATAGAAAAAAATGAATTTAATCTCAATATTTCAAGATATATCAGCACCTCTACTGCTGATAAAGAGATAGACTTACAAGAGGTACATAAAAATCTTGTAGAGATAGAAAAAGATATAAGCAAATATACTAAAGAGCATAATGAATTTTTAAAAGAACTCGGGTTATCCCTTTTACCTTTAGCTAGTAAATAGACGAAAACAACGCTGCGAGTGTTACCGATTTGTTACTCTATTTGATTTATTGTTACGGATGGGTAAAGAATTTTAACGCTTTTGGTTCTGTTCTTTACTACACAAAATAAGGAGCATACCATGACTGTAAGTTCTAATTATAGTGCTTATACATCATACAATTCGGCTGCGACCTCTTCAACTGCACAAAAATCAAAACCCGATTTTGAAACAATTGCTGCAGAGGTAATGAGTTCGTTAGATAGTGACGGAAGCGGAAGTATCGATTCTACTGAATTTGCGTCCGCTTTGCAATCAGATTCTAGTGCAGATATTTTTGCACGTATCGATACCGACAGCGACGGCTCAATGAGCAGTGAAGAGTTTATGGCGGCGCTTGAAGCATCTAAGCCTGAACATCCCGGGGGAGCTAAAGAGATGGGTTCAATGCCGCCTCCGCCTCCGCCGCCATCAGGAGGAGGAAATGAGTCAGAGAGTGATTCACAGAGCCAAACTTACTCTGCATTAGATACTAACCAAGATGGAACAGTCTCTCTTGAAGAGTTGCTCTCAGGAGCACAGGAGAAGTCTGCGGACTCTAGCAGCACATCTTCGGAAGATAAATTTTCTAAGTTGAAAACTGCTATGCTTGAGAGTATTCTCTCCTACTATAGTTCAAATTCAAGTTCATCTTCAAACAGCACTTCCGCACTCAACTTAAGTGCATAAGACTACATGCCCATTTTGGGCATGTTACTTTTTATTTACTCCTAAACCGATAGAATTCTCGACATGTTGAAACTACTGATGATAGAAGATGATAAAGAGTTGGCACAATTGTTACAAAAGCGTCTGCTCAAAGATGCACTTGAGGTGACGATAGCCTTAACGCCGCTTGAGGGTTTAGAGCTTTTTCAAAATCAAAAGTTTGATTTGTTGATTCTTGACCTCTCGCTGCCTCAGATGGACGGACTTACAATCTGCCGTCTTATCCGCAAAGAGAGTTCTATTCCCATTATTATCTCTTCGGCACGCTCAAGCATAGAGGATAAAAAGACGGCATTTGATTATGGGGCGGATGATTATCTTCCAAAACCGTATAATCCAGATGAGCTGATATTTCGCATTGATGCGATTATGAGACGTACTAACCCTGAAATCTCTAAAACAAATGCGCCTTTTGATATAGACGAGGGCGGACATGAGATTATGAAAAACTCGTTGCCTCTGCGTATAACCCCTGCCGAGTACGAGATACTCTCCTATATGATTCAAAAAGCAAGAACGGTTATCTCTCGTGAAGAACTCTTAATGAATATCGGCTCTATAAAGTATGAAAGTTCTCTAAAAAGCATAGATGTGATTATGGGTAGAATCCGCCAAAAGATAGGTGATGACCCAAAAAATCCCCGATACATTCTCTCTGTACGAGGTATAGGATATAAATTTGTCAATCAATAAACACTCTGTGCTTACCATCATAAGCCTCTTTTTTCTTTTCATCTTTACTCTTATAAATGCCCTTTTTTGGGTTGCTCTACAGTACACTCAAAAGCGTCATGAAGAAGAGCAACTAAGACGATTTTTTCTCGCCGAGAGGGTTATACATGAGAGAGATGAGACGACTTTGAAACATCTTATGATACGACCATCTTTGATACCGTCTGCAACTTTGCTTGAAAAAGGGGAGGTAATTATCGAACTCCCTTTTGCAAAAATGCTAGAGTATGAGGGAAAAACTTTTTTTATACACCTTCCGCCGCCAAAACCGCCTTTTGGTTTTAAAGAGCCTCATCCTGATTTTATGCCGCCGCCTAGCTTTAGAGATATAGAAGTGCTTGAAGATGTTTTGGAGCAGGAATCTCTTTTACTTTGGGCGATAGTAGCAGGAATTGATACGCTTATCTTAATATTTTTTGCATATCTGTTTAGAAAACTGCTTCCTCTCTATCGTCTTAAAAATGCCATCCGTCTGTTTAAAGACGGAGATATTTCTTTGGATGCACCCTCAAACGGCAAAGATGAAATCTCCGAAGTTACAAAAGAGTTCAATTTTGTACTGGAAAAAATTGCATCAATGAAAGAAGCTCGAAGCCTCTTTTTACGCAATGTTCTTCATGAGCTTAAAACGCCTATTATGAAAGGGTCTTTAACATGTGAGTCTCTTGAACCAAGCCATGAGCAAGAGAGGCTGGGTAGAATATTTGCTAGAATGAACTATCTTCTTGATGAGTTTGCAAAGATAGAACGCTTCAGCAGCGGAGCATGGAGCTTGAACCGTGTGGAGTACCGTTTTGTCGATATTCTTGATCATGTGTATGATTTACTGCTGTGTGATAGAGATACTTTTACTCTCAAAGGAGAGGAGTCTGGGCTGATAGTTTTGGTTGATTTTGAGCTCTTTGCCATTGCCCTTAAAAATCTGCTGGATAATGCCCTAAAGTACGGCAGAGGAAAACCGACGGTGGTTATATCTGAACATTTTATTGAAATTTGTAGCATCGGCGATGAGATGTCAGAGGCAAAGAGAGATTTTTCAAAGCCATTTAACCGTGCTTATGAAGGTTCATCCACAGGGCTGGGGTTAGGGCTGTATCTTACAAACTCAATAGTACAAAAACATGGCTTTACTCTTAAATACTCTTATCAAGATGAGTCAAATTGTTTTGAGATTTGTTTATAATTTTAAATAAAAGAGGCTATATTACAGTTATGAAAACAGAAACTAAATTTTATTTCACTATGCTTTTGCTCATTGGCACGGTTCTAAATGCACAAGACGTTCAGCTGCTCTCAGATGAGAAACAAAATCTTCTGCATCAACAGCAAAAACAGTATGAAGCAGAGCATGAAAAACTGCGAGACAACTGGATAGCACCACTAAATCTTGGGGCTTCTTATGGGTATGACAAGAGCGCAAACGATACACATGGCGACATGAAAAAAATCTCGGCTTCCATCTCTCAGGATATTTTTCGCTCAGGCGGGATTACATATCAGATAAACTATGCCGATGCAAAAAAGAGAGCAGACGAGATAGGGTTTACTCAGCAGATTGCCGCTTTAAACGAAGAGCTATTTAGTGCACTTCTGAACTACAAAAAAAACCATTATGAGTTGGAGCAAAGCGGCAAAAAACTTGCCAACTACGATATTGAGATTTTTATAAAACGACAGCTTTATGATGCAGGAAAAGTAGATATTACCGAGCTTAACAATGCGCTTATGAGTAAAAGCAGTGAACAGAAAAATTATATTTCGCTTGAGTATGCCATGGCAAAAGCCAGACTCGATATCTCAAAACTCAGTGATATAGATCCTGATGTTTATCCTCTTTACTCTTTTGAACTAGTTGAGGAGAGAGAGTATCTTCAAAACAGTTTTGACTTGCGTTATGCCCGTGCCCAAAGCCAAACTTATGAGCATCTCTACGGCGTAACAAAGAGTAGCTATCTCCCCTCCATCGCACTAAATGGCTCTCTTGGGTATCAAAATTATGACTCAAAAGAATATTTAGGAGGATATAACGGTGATTTTTACAGTGCCGGAATTTCCATCAATCTTCCACTTTCCTATAACGCTTCTGCCGCTAAAGAGGAGGCAAAAGCACTCTACTTAAAACAAACCGCCGATACACAAGACAAAGAACGCATCATGAGAGCGTCTTACATGCAATCTGTTGAACTTATAAAGAGTTACGGTCGCTATATAGAGATTACCTTAAAAAATCTCTCTCTTTATGATGAGCTTATAAGTGTTATCCAAGCAGGCGTAGCGTCAGGTTATAAGACCGGGTATGATTTGCAAACCCTGAAAAATTCCAAAGCGATTGATGAGTACACCATAAAGATAAATGAGATAAACATACAGCTTGAACTATCAAAACTACATTTTGCCACGGGCGTAAACAAGGAGACAAAATGATTCCATCAACAGAAGCTATACAAAAAACACTCTCACAAGGCTCTAAAAAGTCTTCTAAAAAATATATTTGGATAGCAGTTTTCTTGCTTCTTCTTTTAGGCGGAGGCATATATTATAAATTTTATAGCAAAAAAGATATCGTCTCTTATCAAAGTGCGCTTGTTGAGTTAAAGAACCTCACGACAACCGTATCTGCAACGGGAAATCTTGAACCGACAAACAGCGTTGATGTGGGAATCGAAGTCTCGGGAACTATCCGTGAAGTTTTGGTTGATTTTAACAGCCGTGTAAAAGTCGGACAAATTATGGCAAAACTCGATACTACCCGTCTCGGTTCTTCCGTTGCAAGTTCAAAAGCGGCTCTTACTAGATATAAAGCAAATGTGGCAGAAGCAAAAGCATCTCTGATATATGCCCAGAGCGAGTGGGAGCGAGTGGATAAAATGTACACTTCAACAGGCGGCAACTATCCCTCAAAAAAAGAGTTGGATGAGGCTCTCTCTTTGATGGATAGAGCCAAAGCTCTACATGATGCGGCAGTGGCTCAAATAAAACAGGCATCTGCAGAACTGGCGGCAAATGAAGACAATCTGCATAAAGCTATCGTCGTCTCTCCCATAAACGGCATTGTCTTAGAGCGTAAGGTTGAGCCGGGGCAAACGGTAGCCGCTACTATGCAGACTCCGATTCTTTTTAAAATGGCGGAAGATTTGACAAAAATGCGTGTAATTTTGAGTGTGGATGAAGCTGATATCGGCGAGGTGCAAGAAGGGCAAAAAGTTCAATTTACAGTCGATGCTTATGCCGATAAAAAATTTAGCGGCACAATTACACAAGTTCGCCTAAACTCTGAAATAATCAACGGAGTCGTGACTTATGATGCGGTCGTTGAGGTTGACAACAGCAACTTATTGTTGCGTCCGGGAATGACAGTCTCAGCTTCCATCACTACTGGAGTTTTACAAAATGTGCTTTGCGTACCTAATGCGGCTCTTCGTTTTACACCTCAAGATGGCAAAAAACAGAGCGAAAAAAAGGTGAAAGAGTCTGCACAAACATCATATGTATGGATATTGCAAGAAAATAAACCTCTAAAAGTAGCACTAAAGGGTGGAAAAAGCGACGGTGCATTTACAGTTGTTAGCGAATCGACTTTAAAGGTCGGCGATAGCGTGATTATCGGAATAAACAAACCATGACGCAAGAGATGAAGAGGTCTGTTATCGAACTCCATGAAGTCGTTAAATCCTACGGAGAGAAAGAGGCTGCAACCTATGCTCTAAGAGGCGTAAATCTAAAGATTACACAAGGGGAGTTTGTAGCGATTATGGGTCCAAGCGGTTCGGGAAAATCCACCGCCATGAATATTATCGGCTGTCTTGATACTCTTAGCAGCGGTAGCTATCTCTTCGGTGGAGTCGATGTGGGAAATCTTTCGCTTGATGAACGTACGCTTCTTCGTCGCAACTACATCGGTTTTATTTTTCAGGGATTCAATCTGCTGGGTAAAACGACTGCAATTGAAAATGTCGAACTGCCTCTTCTTTACCGAGGATTTCCTGCCCACAAAAGACATGAAATGGCGATGGAAGCTTTAAAAAGCGTTGGATTGGAAGATGTGGCACATCACACGCCGGGGGAACTATCAGGCGGACAGCAACAGCGTGTTGCCATCGCACGGGCGATTGTAACTGATCCGTTTATTCTCTTGGCAGATGAGCCGACTGGAAATCTTGATACCGCTAAAAGTATAGAAATTATGAACCTGTTGCAGTCGTTTAACAGAGATAAGGGGATAACGATTATCATGGTAACCCATGAAAATGAGATGGCGGCATACGCTTCTAGGATAATCCGTTTTCGTGACGGCGGAATTGATAAAACTTATGAAGAGAAGATAACCACATGATTTGGAACGCTTTTTTACTCGCACTTAGAGAAATCCGCAGAAGTGCCATGAGATCTGTGCTGACAACACTTGGAATCGTTATCGGAATAGCGTCTGTTATAGCCATGGTGATGCTAGGCGATGCAACTACCGCCTATGTGACTCAGAGCATATCGAAACTTGGTACGAATATGCTCATGGTAATTCCCGGGCAAGAACGTAAAGGACCACCGAGTAGCAACCTTACGGCAAAACGATTTACACACAGCGATGTCGAGGCGATAAAAAAGGAGATAGGAAATATTCGCGGTGCAGCACCTGTGAGATCAAGCACTGTTCATGCGGTATACGGCAATCAAAACTACTCGACAACGGTTGAAGGTAGCGATAACGACTATTTCATCGTAAAAGATTGGGTTTTTGCATCCGGTAGAAATTTTAGCGAGGCTGAACTTCGAGGCGGGAAAGCGGTATGTGTTATCGGGGAGAGTGTAAAAAAAGAGCTTTACGTAGAGCAAAATCCGATAGGAACTTCGCTGCGGTTGGAAAACTTTTCTTGCGAAGTTATAGGACTGCTTGAGTCCAAAGGTGCGGCGATGTTTGGGATGGATCAAGATGATATTATAGTTACCCCGATTCGGATGTTTCAACGTCGTATCAGCGGAAATCAGGATATTGCCAGAATTATGATTTCGGCGAATACTTCATCGGTAATAGAAGATGTAAAATCCTCTACAACACTTCTTATGCAAGAACGCCGCCGCATTTCTCTTAATGAAGATAATGATTTTCATGTACATGATATGCGAGAGATGGTTCAAACCCTTTCATCCACAACCCAAATGCTAACTATTTTACTAGGTGCGGTTGCGGCTATCAGTCTGCTTGTAGGCGGAATAGGGATTATGAATATTATGCTTGTTTCAGTAACGGAGCGAACTCGTGAAATCGGTATACGCCTTGCAATCGGTGCGATGGAGCGGGAGGTTTTACTTCAGTTCTTAGTAGAGGCGATAGTTCTTGCTTCACTTGGCGGAATCATCGGCATAGTTTTGGGGCTAAGCGTGGGAGTCGGAATCAGTCTCTTCTTTAATCTTCCTCTGATTTTTAACACATTTATCGTTATTGTTGCTTTTTTATTTTCTACTTTTGTAGGAGTGGTTTTTGGCTATTTTCCTGCACGCAAAGCGGCACGTCTAAATCCTATCGATGCATTGAGACATGAGTAAATAACTGATTTTTAACGAAAATTTTTAGTGGAATGATTGTCTTAGAAGTACTTCTCCCCAGATACCTGCGGCACATAACACATTAAGGCGTGCTGCTGTATTCCTACCCTGACACAGTACCTCAAAGCACCATTGCACAGGTCTAAAGAGAAGCGACGGAATTATAGCTAAAAAAGCTAAAATAATAAAGAGCTAGTGCGAAAGGCACTGACAAATTAGCCACCCAAATTTTTATTACGCCATAAATCTCTATCGTTGAGTTGAGCTTTTTTTTAAGTGATATTGTACTGTTGCCAATCCGACACTCAATACTTTCGCAATCTTTCTTTGTTCACCTTTCTCATCATACTACATGCGTTCTATTAACTCTTTTGTCTATTGGTTTAATCTATGATATTTCTCTTGTCCCGTAAAATAGTGTTTACACTCTTGGCATCTGTAGCGTTGTATTTTACGCTCCGCTACTTTCTTAAATCCCTATAGGTTAATTCACATTTATTACATTTCATAAATATTCTTAAGCAATTTCTGTATCTAATTTGTCAGTGCCAAAAGAGTGGATAATATTCACCAGATTTATTTAGTTCATTTATTCCAACTGATAACTCTATTTCGTCCTTGTTTTTTTGCTTCATAGAGTGCCTGATCTACCTCTAAAAATAATTTTTTTGCATCATTTTCTTTAGAAAATTGTGCAACGCCAAAGCTGGCAGTTTTATGACCAATGACTTTAAAAATAAACTCTTCTGCTTTATCGCGTAGTTTTTCTGCTAGAACTACCGCACTTTGGCTATCTGTATTTGGACAAAGGATAATAAATTCTTCCCCTCCCCATCTGGAAATCATATCGGAATGTCGTATGTTTTGTGCAAGAAGCATCGCAAATTCTTTAAGTACACTATCGCCAACCTCATGTCCAAAGTTATCATTTACGTCTTTAAAATGGTCAATATCTACCATAATAATTGAAAAGTCTTTTTTGTAACGTTCAGCACGATAAATTTCTTTTTTAATTTCCTTTTCAAATTTTGAACGGTTATTGAGCCCGGTTAAATGATCAGTATGAGCATCGTGCTGGTATTGAATTTTCTCGTCGACATTGGTATAAAACGCGATATACCCGAGCATACAATTGTCTTTGCTGATGTCTGAAGAAATTGTCACCTCAAACCAGTTGGTTTCCCCCGCAAAATTTCTGTCTTCAATTTCATGGATATGGGTTTGACCGCTCTTGATTGTTTTCCATAAAAGTTCATATACATAGGATGGTGTACGACCGGATTTAAAAATATTCATATTCTGGCCAATAAGTTTATTTTTCGTAACATGAAATATGTCACAAAAACACGAACTAGCTTCTGTGATGTTTCCTCTGGTGTCGGTTTTGATAAAAGCGACATGGTGGTTAACGATATCTAAAAGATGTTCATTCCGCTCCATTGCCGAGTATAAAGTAATTTTAAGTTTTTCTGTTTCAATACGGTTTTTGACACGTACAAGCAATTCTTTTTTCCGAAACGGCTTTAAAATATAATCGATTGCACCGGAATCAAATGCTTTTTCTATGGTTTCTACCGAATTATCCGCTGTTAGATAGATGATTGGAGTTTGTGCATTGAGAGGGATATTGCGTATTTTGTCTGCGGTTTCGAATCCGTCCATTTCCGGCATCATAATATCGAGCAAAATAATATCGACTCGATTTTGTTCTAAATAGGTTACCGCATCTTGCCCGCTCCGTGCTAAGTGAATAACGTAGTACTGCGAAAGACATTCAGCGGATAGTTTGAGATTAAGAGGTTCATCATCTACGATAAAGATAGTCGGTTTATACATTGACACTCTTTTTGAGCTCTTGGAGCAAATTAATCGTTGAGCTAAAATCAAAGAGTTCCAGGCTTTCTGAAATTTTTGTGACGGTTCTTTCATCGGAGTACAATTTAATGGCGTATATTAGCTTTGCTTGTTCGGTATCATCGATAAATTCATTAGCTTTGAGTTTTTTCAGTATATCATCAACCAATTTGAGTGTATCCTGAAGGCTCAATACCTTGAGGCTTTCTGTTTTAGATAATGAAGGTTGATGGTGATCTATAGTATCAATCAGTAGGGTTAGCTCCAAACAAAGCATATCCAATAAAGAGCTAACTTCATCGGTATCTTTAGCTTTTTCAATTAGCATTGTTAGCTCATGGATTTTGGTAGCGGCTATGTTTCCGCTTACCCCTTTAAGTGTGTGGATCGCACTGTTAAATTTCGGGCTTCCGATAGCATAATACTGAATTGTTGTACAAAAATTTCGTTGTGTATTTGCAAACAACTTAAGATAATTGATGATTTTTTCTTCTTCTTTGAAAAGCATCTGAAGATGTGGCATATCGATTCCTTCCACCGCAGTAATAGCTGAGATAGATTCTTTAGGCAATCTAATATGACTTACTGTTTTCAAATAGCGGGACAGAATGGTCTGTAGTTCTTGTAAATTTATCGGTTTGGCTAAATGATAATTCATACCTGCATTGGCTGTGAGTTCCTTATCATGTTGCATCACAGCTGCACTAAGGGCTACAATGGGAATGGTCGCGTTGAATGTTCTGATATTTTTTGTTGCTTCAAATCCGTCCATTATTGGCATTTGCAGATCCATTAGGATAAGGTCATAGTTTTCATTTTTACATTTTTGGATTGCTTCTATACCATTTTTGGCGACATCGACTTCAAGACCGAAATTCTCGAGAAGACCACGTTCGACAAGCTGGTTGATTTCATTATCTTCAACCATAAGAATTTTTCCGGCAAATTGTATGTCATCCAATGTTGAGGATGATAGATCTTCGAAAGGTTGGTTATTTTCGATTAGCGCCTCTAAAAGGATTGATGCGGTAATGGGTTTATGCAAGATGATATCCGGATAAATATTTCTTTCTTTAGCTTTTTGTCGTATATCCTCTTTCATTAGTGCGCTGATCATGATTACTCTTGGAAATAATCCCAAATAGTGATTATGAAGTTGTTTGATAAAATCGAATCCATCCATACCAGGTAAGCGCCAGTCAATTAGTACATAATCGATGGGGGTATTTTCAGTGATAGTGAGGGCTTCTTTAGCGTTTGAACAGAGAATCGGATGGATATCCCATGATTCAAGGATATCTGCAATCATTTGGCGCTCGATATCATTATCTTCGATAACAAGAATTCGGTTTGTAGCAAATGTTTCTATGGACATAGGTGCTTTTTCATAATTAAGTTGCGTTAACTGCACAGTAAAATAAAAAGTTGTCCCTTTTCCTTTGGTGCTTTCGACCCAAATTTTTCCTTTCATCATCTCAACAAGCTGTCTTGAAATCGCAAGCCCAAGTCCGGTACCGCCGTATTTACGGGTATTGGATGCATCGGTTTGGGTAAAAGCATGGAAAAGTCTTTCTAATTCTTCTTCAGTCATTCCAATTCCTGTATCGCTGACGGAGCATTCAATACAGATATTGTTACCATGATAATCAACCTTTTTTGCACGGATGACAATATCCCCATGTTCGGTAAATTTGACTGCATTTCCGACAAGATTGTTTAAAATCTGAGAAAGCCGTAGAGAATCTCCTTCCATTCTATCGGGGATGGAAGGGTCAAAATCGATATGTATTTCCATCCCTTTTTGGACAATGGAATATTCGAATAACCCTGAAACTGAGTGAAGAGCATCTTCTAGAGAGAATGGATGGACTGAGAGTTCAAGCTTTCCTGCTTCTATTTTCGAATAATCGAGGATATCGTTAATCAGGGCAAGTAGCAATTGAGAAGAGTGTAGTGATTTTTTCAGATAATCATGTTGCTGTTCATTTAACGGAGTTTTAAGCAGCAATGTATTGATTCCTATAATTCCATTGAGCGGAGTACGAATTTCATGACTCATATTTGCCAAAAAACCACTTTTTAATTGGGCTGCCTTTTCTGCTGCTTCTTTTGCTCCGATTAAAACTTTTTCGAGCCTTTTTTCTTCACTAATGTCATGCAAAGTCGCGACTAAAACTTTTTCTTCTTTAATCTCCAGTACTCGCAAGTGTACGTGGATATCAAGAACTTTCCCCTCCTTGGTCTTATGCTGTGTTACAAATCTATAGCTTTCCATATTCTCTATAAGCTCCAAGTGCATTTGTCTGATTTGCTCTTCCGTTCGTAAAATATCCAAATCAGTTGGACTCATTTTTTTAAATTCTTCTTCAGTATAACCATACATCTCTAATGCTTTAGTATTAAATTCAATAATTTTTTTTGTATTTAGGTTGAGCAGGACAATACCATCATGGGACTCTTCGAAGAGGGTATGGAATTTATGTTCTGCATTTTTTAGCTCCTCTTTCGCTCTTTTTTCTTCCGTTATATCTCGTACTGAAGCATAGATATACTCCTGAGCGTCAATATTTATCTTAACTGCTACAATCGCCGCATCGTAAGTCGTACCGTCTTTTCTTTTGTGCTTCGTCTCGAAACTGATCGGTTCATTTGGAATATTTTGCACATGCTGTATTGCTTCTTCTGATGTGTGGGCGACATCCCAGTCATACACAGCCAAATTTTTCATTTCTTCCATACTGTATCCAAGCATAGTAGATGCACGTTGACTGCATTCGATGAGTTTTCCATCTAAATTCAGAATAAAAATACCGTCTGATGCCAGTTTCATCAACTGTTTATATTCCCTTCTTTGTTTTTTTAATTCGTCACGTAATAACACCTCTTGGGTAATGTTTTTAGCTGTAATTAAAATACTTTTGTGATCCGGCATCATTACCAAACTCATGCTGACAGTAAATAACACACCGGTTTTTGTATAACACTTTTTCTCAAAATTTTCTGCAAAACCTTTTTCAATGACTATTTTTATAGCATTTTTGGTCCGTTCAACATCTTCAGGGATACTCATACCGATACAGGATTTTTGCAATAATTCGTCTTGAGTATATCCTGTCAATTCTGTGTACGCTTCATTGACTTTTAAAAAGTTGCTTTGCAAATCCACCAGAGCAATTCCATCTTTAGAGGATTTAAACATAGCTTCAAACAGAACTTTTTGCTCTTGTACCTCTTTTTCCAATTGTTTATGTTTTGAGATGTCTTTCATAACCCCAATATAATAGATATTTGATTGATCTTTATTTTCCGTTTTGGTGATTGTTAATGCAGTATAAAACAGTTCGCCGTTTTTTTTCTTGTTAATTAATTCGCCTTCCCATCCATTTTTATTTTGAAGGTCAGTCCAAATTTGTGTATAAAAAGATTTTTCATGTATATCGGATTTCAATATAGCCAGCGTATGCCCTATCAATTCATTCTCGGTATAACCGGTTAAGTCACTATATGCTTGATTGATCCTAACTATTTTTCCTTTTTTATTTATAATAACGATCCCGTTATTTGAGTTAAATACGGCTGAAACAATTTCTAGCTCTGCGACCTTATCTTTTAATTTGCCGCTTGATTGACTCAAAGCCAATCCGACAAAGATAAAAAATATCATGGAAATATAATCGCCGATATTGTTTTTAACAAGGCTGAACAAAGGTTGCATTTCAAAAAAATATACCAGAGCAGCCGTCAAAAACGTAGCATAATACCCGCCTCTTTTTCCTCCGATTCGCGCACTGAAATACAACGAAAAATAGTATGCAAACCAAATATGCGGTTGTACAAACGGCCATGCCATTTTATGTAAAATCAAAGCAATAATCGGAAACGACAAAGCGTATAGTTCATTTTTTTTCATAATAAGCTCTTTCAAATGTAATCACTATAAAATTTTTCAAGATAGACAGCTTCTATAAGATCACAAAAGTGCTATCAAATTATTGACATATTGTTCATTCAACTGATGATGCATATCTGTTTTCATCATTTTTAATGCATCGTACGTAGTAAAATGTGGGCGATAAGTACGATCTGTTGTTAATGCATCAAAAATATCGCATACTGATAGTATTTGCGATAATAATGGGATCTCATAACCTACCAATTCATCTGGATATCCTGTTCCGTCAAGCTTTTCATGGTGATGTAAAATAGCGTTCAGTATTTGAACTTTGTGAATACCAAGCTCTTTGGCAACTTCATAACTCTTTCTAGAATGTTGTTTCACACGTTCGAATTCTATAGGATCAAGAGAGGTGAGTTTATCTAAAATGTCTTTAGGCAGATAGGCTTTCCCTGAATCATGCAGAATTCCAGAGATAGCCAAGTCTTGCAACTGTATATTCTTTAAATTCAAGGTACGTCCAAGAATAACAGATAAAATTGCTACTTTAACATTATGTGAGGGGTCATCGTATGTGTTTTCGAAGCAGGGCAATACCGCCCTCAAAGGGTCTTTAGCATACATTATGATATCTATAAGATTATTGGCCCAATCATATAACATCTCGTGATTAATTGATTTTACCCCCCCCCCTAAAAAATGTATTCATAATTTTATTTCCCTCTATGTAACTAGACTCAAATCGAGATTTTTCTACTTTAAATAGAACTTTTTTAATTTTAATTTGTAAAGTTTTAGGATCATACGGTTTTAAAATATAATCACAAGCACCTTTATTTAATGATTTTTGAATTGATTCATAATCATGAGCGGAAGAAACGAAGATGATAGGTATTTGTTTATCGGAAAAAATCGAGTGCATTTTATCGGCAAATGAAAATCCATCCATATTGGGCATAAATATATCCAATAAAATTAAATCAGGAGTGGTTGTTTTTAAAATCTTTAACCCATCTATACCGCTTATCGCAATTAAAATATTGTAATGAGGTTTAAGAATCTCCGCTAACATTCTTATATTTGAAGGCTGATCATCAACTAATAGAATTGTTGGTTTAGAAGCAATCATCTAGCATTACCTTTCAACTTAATGTCAATAGTATTTTCATTAATTAAGTAAGCATGTTATAATCTTAGAGTTGCAAAAATGTTGCATTTTTTGCTTTTGTGAGTTTCATTGTTTATTTAGAAATGACACTTACATGCTTAAGAAAAGACTACACTTGCATACCATACAACTTTGGAAGCATCTCCACTTGCATCGGCACTGGTTCGGTAATCGAGGATAAGACGCTTTAACTCTCGCTTAACAATTGCTTCCACCCTTATCATTACGTAGGCGTTCACTACTCCATATCAAAAAGAATCATTAAACTGGTAAAAAGAGAGGGGGATCTACTTTGACGGCGGTTTAGTAAGTATTTCACCCTCCTCTACTTTCTTAAATCCCGACTTCACTATATAGGTTGATTCACATTTATTACATTTCATAAATATTCTTAAGCAATTTCTGTATTTAATTTGTCAGTGCCGTGCGAAATTGTTCCCATTGCACTCTTGATGGCATCAAAATATATCTCATACTCAAAATCACTTTTTTGCGCACTAGCTGCAAACTCCATCTCTTTTGCCATTTCATAGATTTCAGTAAATTTAAGATTCCCTGCACTTCCTTTTATAGCATGTACGTTTAATCTTATTTTTTCATAATCTTTTGTTGAAATAGACTCTTTCAATACATCTAAAATCTGTTTGGATTCTTCTATAAAGCTTGTAATTAGCATCGGAATATGCTTTGATTTAAGTCCTATAGATGCTGCCATCTCTTCATGATTAATGCTTGAATAGTTTGCATTTAAAATAGGCATATTAAGACTCCCATGGCTTTTTTTTAGAGAGGTTTTATCATCATCAGAAGTTTGAATTTTGGGATAACCAAGAAAAAACTATGAACAAATATCAAAGTTTCCCAGTGACCTCTCTTTAGTTGAGTTTAAAAAGTCAATATTTTTTTTAAGCTGTATCATCGTTTGTTTTGTTTCATCTTTTAGCTCATGAAGAAGCTTCGAAGCTTCAGCTAAAAGATACATTGCACTATTGGCATCCTCAACACGGTCAAATTTTAGCGGAACACTTACCAGTTCATCTATCTTTTGTGTATCTTTTTCAATAATAGCGATTTGCAACTCTTTGAGCCACATTAGTTTGACTCTCTCCATGCTTCTGTAAGAGATTTGAACACTTTGCTTACTTCATCAAGTTTACTCTCATCATTATGAAGATTGGCAAGAGTTAAAAGTTGAATTTGATACGTGTAAAGTCCATCAAGATAAAGAGAGATATCTCCCTGAGACTTGTCAAGTATATTGATTAACTCTGTAATTATTGCCGTTGAACGGTTTATCCAATAAACTCTCTTCTCAACGTTACCGTCTTTTATGGCTTTTTTTGCTTGAGCATTAAAACGAAGTACACCTTCATATAGCATTTCTATTAGTTTTGTCGGAGATTCTATACCTACATTATTTTGTGAATAAATATTATGAGCCACATTTCCATACATGTTAAATCCTTTTTTCTCTTTTATCAATTTTCATTGAGGGTATATCGACAGAAATCTCATTTCTTTAACTAAAAAAGATAAAAATATAGCTATTTCAAAGTATTTAAATTATAATTGCATTTAGCCGATTTAGCTGTATTACATATAAAAAGGGTTTTAAAAAACCTTAAACTTAAAGGATTTGAAATGGCTGGAGAAATTAGTTCATTAGGAATCGGCTCAAATGTTTTAACTGCGGATGTTATAGATAAGCTCAAGGCTAATGATGTGGCTAATACCATCACACCTATAGATACGAAGATTACTTTAAACAAACAAAAACAAGAAGCCAATACTTTACTTACATCGCTGATGAAAACTCTTAAAACAAACTCTGCTAATATGGCTGATGATTTGATTTTTGAAAACAAAAGCGTAGATATCAGCGGAACGCTTGGCGCAACGATAACAAAAGGTGCGAATGTTGAGTCTTTTTCTCTTGAAACAATTGCGCTTGCAAAAAAAGATATAACAAAATTAGGCGCCGTTGCAGATAAGACTGTACCCATTGCCACAGGTGCGGGGGTTTTAAAAATAAATAGTTATGAGATTGCATACACTGCAACAACTACACTGGAAGAGCTTACTCAAGCTATAACCGACAAAGCCGGAAGCACTGTTTCTGCATCAATTCTTAAAACCGCTGAAGGGGCTTATAACCTAGTTATATCATCTAAAGAGACCGGTACAGCACAGGCTTTAACCATATCGGACAGCGATGGCTCCGGAGGGGTTGGTTTTTTAAACGCAGCATTATTTACTGCGTATGATGAAACAACTAATCCGACAGGCTATGTAAAAACACAAACGGCTTCCGATGCTTCATTTAAGTTCAACGGTATAGCGACAACAAGATCAACAAATAACATAACAGATTTGGTTTATGGTCTAAATCTGACACTAAAAAAAGAGGGTGACACATCAAATGTTACGATAACTAGTGATTTTAGTGCCATTACAAAAGAGGTTCAGTCATTTGTTGATAACTACAATAAGTTAACGACAAATCTATATGATTCAACAACCACAAATAAAGAAAAAGGCACAGCCGGCGTGTTCAATAGCGATACTTTCATAAAATCCATATCAAGGGATTTAAACAAGAGTATAACTGCCGTTAATACTTCCGGGGAATCATTAACCAGCTATGGAATAACAATAGACAAAACAGGAAAAATGCTTTTTGATAAAACTATTTTAGATGGAAAATTAAGTGATGATTCAGAAGCGGTTAAACTTTTCTTTTCAGGAGGAGTAAATAGCAGCGGAACTGAAGTAACTGGAATTTTTGACTCTTTTGATACAAAACTTGAAAATTATACCGCTTCGAGTAAAACTTTAAGTAATTTTGAAAAAAGCCTAAAAACAGAGGCAACAAGTTTAACAAAAAACAAAACAACGGCACAAGCTTCACTTGATGCTCGTTATGAGACAATGACCAAAAAATTTGCCGCTTATGATTCAATGATAAGCAAGATAAATACACAATTTTCATCACTGCAAATGATGATAGATGCAGCGGCAAATGCTGATTAGGTAGCTTATATTTTAGTGGTATTCTTTTTGCTTAAAGCCTTGTAATACAAATTAGGACTTCAAATGTTTAATGAAAAAAATATACTTATTACTGGCGGAACGGGAAGTTTTGGAAAAAAATATACAGAACTTCTTTTAAAAAAATATAAACCAAACAAGATAATTATTTATTCACGAGATGAACTCAAACAGTATGAGATGGCTCAAGTTTTTGACGATGAGTGTATGAGGTATTTCATAGGTGATGTAAGAGATGAAAAAAGACTCCTAAAAGCTATGAGAGGAGTTGATTTTGTCATACATGCTGCAGCTCTGAAACATGTGCCCATTGCCGAGTACAATCCTATGGAGTGTATAAAAACAAATATTATGGGTGCGCAAAATGTTATAGATGCCGCACTTGAGGCACATGTACAAAAAGTAATCGCTCTCTCAACCGACAAAGCTGCAAATCCGGTAAATCTTTATGGTGCAACAAAACTAGCATCAGATAAACTTTTTGTTGCGGCAAATAACCTAACGGGCGATAGCGAGACAAAATTTTCAGTTGTTAGATATGGCAATGTCATAGGATCTCGCGGTTCAGTCGTACCGTTTTTTCAAAAACTCATACATGATGGTGTAAAAGAGCTTCCTATTACCGATGAGAGAATGACACGGTTTCTGATTACGCTTGAAGACGGTGTAGAGTTTGTTCTTAAAAATTTCGAGCGAATGCAAGGCGGAGAGATTTTTGTTCCAAAAATCCCATCTATGAAGATAACCGAACTGGCGCATGCAGTAGCTCCGGATCTACCGCATAAGATAATAGGAATTCGTCCAGGAGAAAAGCTACATGAGATTATGTGCCCATCTGATGACAGCCATTTGACACTTGAGTTTCATGACCACTATGTCATAAAACCGACAATACAATTTACGCAAAGAAGTGATTTCTCTAAAAATGCTATCGGAGAAGTCGGAGAGAGTGTGTCTCAAGGATTTGAGTACAACTCAGGCAATAACACAGAGTGGCTCACATGTGAAGCACTGCTTGAAAAAATAAAATTAACAGATAGCCACTAATGATTCCATACTCCACTCAACTAATTGAGCAAGATGACATTGATGCAGTTGTAGAGGTTTTAAAGAGTCCGTTCTTGACTCAAGGTGCAAAAGTTGAAGAGTTTGAAAAAGCACTTTGTAGCTACACTGGCTCAAAACATGCGGTAGTTTTCAACTCTGCGACATCCGCACTTTTGGGTGCATATACTGTTTGTGAGATAAAAAAAGATGATGAGATAATCACGACTCCCATCAGTTTTGTAGCAACTTCAAATATGTTTATCTCTCTGGGTGCAAAACCCATTTGGTGCGATATAAAACTTGATGGAAATATGGATGAGAGGCTTCTTGAGAAGCTTATAACTCCTCGCACAAAAGCGATTGTAGGTGTTGATTTTGCAGGAAAACCGCTTGAGTTTTCAAAGATAAGAGAGATAGCAAACAAACACAATCTTCTCTTTATAGATGATGCTTCTCATGCATTAGGCTCAAGTGTAGAAGGACAAAAAGTAGGCTCTCTGTCCGATATGACTATACTAAGTTTTCATGCCATCAAACCCATAACCACAGGTGAGGGCGGAGCAGTTTTAACCGACAGTGATGAGTGGGCTGCAAAACTCAGGCTTTTTCGCTCACACGGCATGGTTAAAAAAGAGTTATGGAGTTCCGACATGGTAAGTTTAGGGCATAACTTTAGACTAACAGAAATCGCCGCAGCTCTGGGGATTAGTCAGCTCAAAAAATTGGATAGTTTTGTAAAAACACGAAATGAAATCGCCGCTTACTACGATGAGAGGTTTAAGGACGAAAAACTTTTTATCACTCAAAAAATCCCATCAAATACACTTAGCGCAAGACATCTCTATCCAATCATTCTAAACTCTGAACTTCAATGCGCAAAAGAAGATATCTTTAAAGAGCTTCAAGCAAGAGGTTTAGGTGTTCAAGTTCATTACAAACCGATATACCAAAACAGCTTTTATAAAGAGCATTTTGGTGATATCTCATTGCAAGTTGCAGATGATTTTTACAAAAGCGAAATTTCGATTCCATGTCATCAAAAGATGACACAAGAAGATGCTTCGTTTGTTGCGGATACTTTTTTAGAAGTATTGGGTAAGTATTCACATAGAGGAAGCTGTTTTTAATGAAAGAAAAATGCATAGCCATTATCCCAGCACGCGGCGGAAGCAAGCGAATTCCTCGTAAAAATATCAAACTCTTTCATGGCAAGCCGCTTATTGCCTACTCCATAGAAGCAGCACTGAAATCAGAGCTTTTTGATAAAGTCATAGTTACAACGGACGATGAAGAGATAGCCTCTATTGCCAAAAAGTACGGTGCGGATGTTCCGTTTATAAGACCTAAAGAGCTAAGTGACGATTTTACAAATACAAAAGATGTGATTGACCATGCACTAAAGTACTTCCAAGAGAGAGGCGAGAGATATGAGTATGAGTGCACTATTTACGCTACCGCTCCACTTTTGCAGCCGAAGTATCTCATGGAGGGATTTGTAGCACTTAAAAACTCAGATGCCATCAATGCTTTTTCTGCGACTACTATGCCTTTTCCGATTCAAAGAACATTTAAAGTCGACAAAAACGGCAGATGTGAGATGTTTTGGCCGCAAAACTACCAAACAAGAAGTCAAGATTTAGAAGAAGCCTACCAAGATGCAGGGCAGTTTTACTGGACAAAACTGGACAAAACATCAAATGAGATAATGTTCGGCAAAGATAGCATTCCCATCATCTTACCTCGTCATTTAGTTCAAGATATTGACACGCTTGAAGACTGGGAGAGAGCGGAGTTTATGTACAAAGCAGTGCTCTCTACCCAATGAAAAACATACTCATAAGAGCTGATTCATCAAGCATCATTGGCACAGGTCATGTAATGCGTGATTTAGTTCTTGCTAAAGAGTTTAATGGTGATAATGTCACTTTCGCCTCACAAGATTTAGAGGGAAATATAAACCATAAAATCATAGAATCAGGTTATAAATTAGATTTTTTAAAAAGCAACGAGATAGAAGAGTTGTCAAATCTTATCAAAAAAGAGTCTATTGAACTCATTGTTATCGACTGTTATGCCATTGATGCAGAGTATGAAAAAGAGCTAAAAATACAAAACCCGACACTCAAAATCCTCTCTCTTGATGACACATACGAAAAACATCACTGCGATATACTTTTAAATCATAACATTTACGCTGATGCAAAAAAATACAAAAACTTAGTTCCAAAGAGTTGTGAGCTTAGATGCGGAGAAAAATTTACTCTTATCAGGGATGAGTTTATACGAGAAAAAGCCAAAAAGCCCTACAAATCAAAAGAGAAGAAGATAAGAGTTTTTCTGGCAATGGGTGGAGCGGATACGCAAAACTTAAACCCAAAGATACTAAAAGTTCTCAAAAAATTTAACCATATAGCTGTACATGTAGTAACAACAACAGCAAACAAAAACCTCAAAGAACTAAAAAAATACATCAAAAATAAAAAGTGGGTAACGCTACATGTAAATACAAACAAAATGGCAAAACTCTTAAGAAAAAGTGACTTTGCCATCATCACTCCAAGCGTAACTGCAAATGAAGTCTGCTTTATGCAAAAACCTTTTATAGCAATAAAAACGGCAGACAACCAAAAGTACATGTATAAATTTTTGAAGAAAAACGGCTACGATGTAATGAACAAGTTTAATACCAAAAAACTATCTTGCTATCTGCTTACTCTCAAACCTAACAATGACTAATATTAAACTTCTAAATTTTACAGAGCTATCTTATGAGCTGACTTTAATGGTTTTATCATGGAGAAACCATGAAAAGGTTAGAAAATATATGCTTAGTCAAGACGAGATATCTCTAAAGAACCACCTTGATTTTATTGAATACCTCAAAACTACGAAAGAAAAATTATACTTTTTGGTAGAGCAAAATGATGATTTCATAGGAGTTATAGATTTTTATAACTTTAAGAACTCTTCATGTGAATTTGGATTATACGCAAATCCTGAGATAAAATTAGCCGGAATCGGAAAAATATTAATAGAGTCCTCGATAGAATATGCCTTTGATATATTGAAACTAAGCAGTTTAAAACTGGAAGTTTTTGCCGATAATGAAAAAGCTTTGGGTCTATATAAAAGTTTTAACTTCAAAGAGTATGCACAAAAAAAGATAGATGAAAAAACTCTTATATTGATGGAGTTGAACAATAAGGAAAAGAGAAATGAAGATAGCTGATTTTGACCTGCAAACAGATGGCACTTTCATCATTGCAGAACTTAGTGCAAACCATAACGGAAGCTTGCTGACGGCGCTTGACACCATAAAAGCAGCATATGAGTGCGGAGCAAATGCAATAAAACTTCAAACATATACGGCTGATACGCTTACGCTAAATTGCGACAAAGAAGACTTTATCATCAAAGGCGGAACGCTTTGGGACGGCAGGAAACTTTATGACCTCTACAAAGAGGCTTACACTCCGTGGGAGTGGCATAAAGAGCTGTTTGATTATGCACGAAGTTTGGGGATTGATATCTTTTCTACTCCTTTTGATAAAAGTGCGGTTGATTTTTTAGAGCAGTTTAACCCGTCTGCATATAAAATCGCCTCTTTTGAGATAACCGACTATGAGCTAGTTCGTTATACCGCATCCAAAATGAAACCTATCATCATAAGTACGGGAATTGCGACGATTGATGAGATCCAAGATGCGGTAAATATTTGTAAAAACGAGGGCAATCATCAGATTATACTGCTCCATTGCACAAGCGCCTACCCTGCACCGCTGGAAGATGCAAATCTTTTAACCATTCCAAATTTAGCACAAACCTTTGGCGTTATAAGCGGGTTTTCCGACCACACTTTAGGCACTACCGCTCCTGTTGTCGCTGTTACGCTGGGTGCAAAAGTGATAGAGAAGCATTTTATACTTGATAGAAGCATAGGCGGAGCGGATGCGGAGTTTAGTTTGGATAAAAAAGAGTTTGGCAATATGGTAAAAGCCATAAGAGACACCGAAAAACTACTTGGCAAAGTTAGTTATGACATGTCACAAAAAAAACAAAAAAGCCGTCAATTTTCAAGAAGCCTCTATGTTGCAAAAGATATAAAAAAGGGTGAAAAATTTAGTGAAGAAAATATACGAAGTGTACGTCCCGGATATGGAATGCACCCAAAACATCTCAAAGAAGTTTTAGGAAAAGTCGCTACTAAAGATTATGAGTTTGGCGAGAGATTTAAAAGCGAGCTATTTTAGTGCTAAAAATCGCTACTTTTTTTAATGACGGCGGTCCTAGCAATAACCTTGTATCCATTGTAAAAAGGTATGCAAAAGAGTATGAATGGTACTTTTTCACGTTTAAAAATACTCCTGCTTTTAAAATTTTTCAAAATGCCAAACTACATGTTATAGAGCTTGATGAGAGCAGCAATATTAAAGATGAACTTGCAAAGATAGCTCCTGATGTTATTTTCATCGGAACAAGCTGGCAGAGTAAAACACATTTGGAATTTATAAAAATCGCCAAATCAGAGCATACCCCTTGTGTCGCATTTTTAGAACATTGGGTAAATTATAAAGAGAGATTCGGTTATCCAAATGAAAACTGGAAGCAGAACTTGCCGGACTTTATAACTATTAGTGATGCATACGGCTATGAAATGGCTCAAAATCTCGGTTTTTCAAATATTATAAAACTCAGATTTTATAACCTTTTGGATGATATAGAGATATTTCAAAAAAGTAAAATCAAAGAGCAAAATAGTGTACTTTTCATCAGCGAACCTACAAAAAAAGTGGCATCTACAACTTTTGGGGATGAAAACTTTTGGGGATTTAACGAGTTTGAAGTATGTGAAGAGATATGCAAAAATATGGATAAATTTTCAACTTCTTACTTAACCATAAGGCTTCATCCATCCGATGAGATACAAAAATATGACTATCTTTTAGAGAAATATCCTAACCTTAGTATTGAGATAGAAAATCCGTATGAAACTCCGCTAATAGACTCACTTTGCAAAAACAGAATCATTATCGGTATAGACGGCTTTGTACTTTTTGAAGCGATGGTTCTTGGAAAACTCTCTATCTCTCTCTTGCCCTCTTCAAAAAGAGAGTGTGTCGTACCGATTTTTGAGCAGAACAAAATCACGACTCTTGCAGATTTAAAACTTACGGATTTAAAACAAGAGAGTTCTATAGATGAGATAAACTCTTTTGGTATTGATTTTGCTAGTATGTTAAAAGAGATAATAGTACCTAAAATAAAATAAGAGATGGGAAAAAATGAATGCTGCAGTAATCGGGTGCGGAAATATCGGCGGGTTTTATGATACTCCCTCTTTTGATGCCATTTTAACCCATGCTCATGCATTTTTGGACTCAAATAAAACAAAACTCATAGCATGTTGTGATACAAACATAGATAATTTAGAGAAGTTTCGTACTATTTGGGGGAAAGATATCTATGCATATACAAGCGTAAGAGAGATGCTTCAAAATGAAAAAATAGATATAGTAGCAATTGCCACAAACACGGCTTCGCACTATGAACTCTTGCAAGAAATCCTCACAAATACAAAAATAAAACATATTATCTGCGAAAAACCTTTTGTCTCAAACCTTGATGAGTACGAGAAGATATATGCACTCATAGAAGAGAAAAATCCAAATCTGCTTATAAATTTTATCCGCTGTTTTGACCCCTCTATTAATAAAATAAAAAAACTCATAGAAGAGGAAAAACTGGGAAAAGTTTTGTGTTTTAGCTCAAGAGTAAACAAAGGACTTTATCATAACGGCTCACATGTACTCTCTCTTGTGGAACATCTTTTTGGGGAAATTACGGAATTTAAGGCGATGAGTCAGGCAATCTTTGAAGATGATGCTTACGGCTCTTTTTGGATGCATACCAAAACGGCAGATGGAGTTTTGACAAACTTTCATGAGAGCGAATATTCTCTCTTTGAGATGGAAATCATCTTTGAAAAAGGTGTCGTAAAAATCCATAAATCTGGCTTTGACATAAAAACATACATAGCAAAAGAGTCTAAAAAAGTAAAAGGCATAAAAGAGCTGATACTCTACAAAGAGTACCCAAATACTTTGCAATACTATGCAAAAAACTCTCTGAATTTTTTACTAAAGAAAAACTCCAAAGAGCAGATGGAGTCTCATTTGAAGTTAAGTCACAAACTACTAAAAATAAAAGAGGAGCTACTCTCATGAAACTTGCAATCAATGGTGGAGATAAGCTAAGAAGTGAACCTTTTTGCGCTTATAACAATATAGGCAAAGAGGAAGAAGAGGCGGTTTTAAGGGTTTTAAGAAGCGGTAAACTCTCAACATATCTAGGTGCTTGGCACAATGATTTTTACGGAGGAGATGAGGTTAAGGCTCTAGAAAAAGAGTGGGCTCAGTTCTTTGGCGTAAAGCATGCCATAAGCGTAAACTCTGCTACTTCAGGGCTTATCTGTGCTATGGGGGCATGTGGCATCGAGGCTGGTGATGAAGTTATAGTCAGTCCATACACAATGTCGGCTTCAGCCATCGCACCTCTTTTTTATGGCGGTATTCCCGTATTTGCGGATATCGAAGAGGATACTTACTGCTTAGACCCAAAAAGCGTAGAGGCAAAGATTACCCCTCGCACTAAAGCTATCATTGTAGTGGATATCTTTGGGCAGCCTTATGATGTTGATGCCATCAATGCAATTGCGAAAAAACATAACTTAAAAATCATAGAAGATGCCGCTCAAGCTCCAGGGGCGAAATATGGGGATAAATTTGCAGGAACGCTGGGCGATATCGGCATATACTCGCTCAACTACCACAAACATATCCACTCGGGAGAGGGCGGTATCATAGTAACTGATGATGATAAACTAGCCGATAAACTCCAACTCATCCGAAATCATGCGGAGTCTGTTATCGCAAACAAGGGTTTTGAGACTCAAAATGATTTGATAAATATGGTCGGTTTTAACTTCCGTATGACGGAGATAGAAGCTACCATCGCCAGAGAACAGCTTAAAAAACTTCCTTTGCTTCTTGAGAAGCGAATAGAAAATGTAACCTACCTAAATGAAGAGTTAAAAAAGCTTGAGTTTATAAAAACGACAAAAATCAGAGCTAACTGTGTACACGCATTTTATGTTCATCCGCTTGAAATTGATGCCGCAAAAGTCGGAGTTCATAGAGATATTTTCATAAAAGCCGTAAAAGCGGAACTTCCAAGATCCATCATGCGAGATGACAGCGATGTGCTTATGGGCTGCGGCTATGTAAAACCCATCTATCTGCAACCCATCTTTGCCCATAAAATAGCTTTTGGCTCAAAAGGCTATCCGTTTAATCTCTCAGACCAAACCTACCAAAAGGGCGATTGCCCTGTTTGCGAATCCCTGCACTTCGATAAACTCTTCACACATGAGCTTATGCGCCCGCCTATGAGTAGAGAGGATATGGACGATGTAGTAAAGGCGTTTGTTAAAGTTTGGGAAAATAGAGAGGAGTTATTATGAAAAATCCATTTTTAGTCGGTAAAAATATATATCTAAGAGGCTTGATACTTGAAGATTGTGATGGTGATTATCCGCTTTGGCTAAATGATGAGACCACATGTCAATATAGTGAACATCATGTTTTTCCATACTCAAGAGAGGATGCACAAGAGTATATCTCAAATCTCTCTTTGCAAAAAGATAAGGTTATGTTGGCGATAGTGGATAAAAAGAGTGATAAACATATAGGCAATATCGCTATTTTTGCGATTTCACATTTGCATCGCAGTGCAGAGTTTTCAATTATGATAGGCAATAAGAATTTTCAAGAAAAGGGCTACTCAAAAGAGGCTTCTTTGATGATGTTGAATCATGGTTTTAACACAATGAATCTTCATAGAATTTACTGCGGAACAATGCAGAATAATGAACCTATGAAGCGTCTCTCGCTTGCACTTGGAATGAAGCAAGAGGGTATCTTTAGAGATGAAGTCTATAAAAACGGAAAGTACCACGATACGATTAGATTTAGTATTTTAAAAGAAGAGTTTAATGCCGATATTGCATTGAACTAAAGGGGATTATAATGAAGCAGAGAGTTCCAAAAGAGATTCATCAAGAACGACTGAAAATGCACCATGCAAATGTGGAAAAACGCAAGCTCTATTTTGATGAGGGTGGAAGTAGTTTTCGCAAAGAACTTCTGGAAGAGAGAAGTTGTCCTGCTTGTAAAGAGAATCATGAAGAGTTTTTATTTTTTAAAGACGGCGGAAGACATGTGAGATGTGAAGTATGCGAAATGATATACTTAAATCCTGTCTTTAAAGATGAGCACTTAGAAAATCACTACCGTAATAACCATGACTGCCAAAGCGAGATAGTTTCAAACGACAGCGAGTTTTATACAAATATATATTCTAAAGGGATTCGCTCCATTGAGAGTGTTGCGGTAAAAGGAAATATCCTTGATATAGGCTGTTCTGCAGGCGGTTTTTTAGATATCGCCAAAAAAAATGAGTGGCAGACATTCGGAGTGGAGCTAAACGAGAAAGAGGCCGCTTATGGGGTGTCAAAAGGTCATAAAATTTATAATGATCTGCTTTCAAATGTCAAACTTGATATAAAAATGGATGCTATAACGCTTTGGGATGTTTTTGAGCATTTAAAAGACGGTGAAGCGTATCTTAACGAAATGAAACCGCTGCTTAGCGACAATGGAGTTATTTTTTTACAGATACCCAGTGCCGATTCTCTGGCTGCTAAAATGCTTCAAGAAAAGTGCAATATGTTTGACGGGATAGAGCATGTGAACTTATACTCATTTAAAGCGGTAGAGAAGCTGGTAAAAAAATGCGGATTTAGTATAGAGTCGTTTGAAACAGTAATCTCCGAGATAGGAGTTATGAACAACTACTTAAGTTATCAAGATCCTTACTTTGGCGATTCAACTCAAACTTCAATTTTGATATCTCAACCGCTGGACGAGGCATGGATCCACAAAAATAAACTAGGCTATAAAATGCAGCTGGTCTTAAAGAAGAGATCATGAAATTTTGTATAAAATGTGTAATGCCGGACACTAAACCGGATCTTCATTTTGATGAGGATGGGGTATGTGATGCATGTCGTTCTCAAAATACAAAAGATTTTCATATTGACTGGAATGAGAGAAAAAAAGAGTTTTTAGAAGTTGTAAAGCAACATAAAAAACATAAGCATTATGATTGTGTTATAGGTGTCAGCGGTGGAAAAGACTCCACATTTCAGGTAATTACCATCCTTGAAATGGGTTTAAATCCACTCTGCGTATGCTTTGAGCCAACTATCCCGACAGAGATAGGGCGTCGCAATCTTGAAAATCTAAATAATCTCGGAGTAGATTTAATTCATATAAAAAGAAATCCAAAAATCTACAAATCAATGATAAAAGAGGCAAGCGCAAGAGTTGGCGATTGTGAATGGCCAAACCATCTTGGGATTTTTACTACACCGGCTCATGTAGCAGTAAATTTTAACATACCGCTTCTTATCTGGGGCGAAAGCTCAGAGATAGAGTACGGTGGTCCTGCGGCAAGTAAAAACAATCCTTATCTTGATAGAAAATGGCTGGAAGAGTTTGGCGGACTGCTTGGAAATAGAGCTACTGATATGATAGGAGTTGATGGCATAAAAGAGAGAGATTTGGCACTTTACCTATATCCTGAAGATGAAGATGTGCATCGAGTAGGAATAACGGGACTTTTTCTAGGCTACTACTTCAAGTGGGATTTAAGAAAAATAGTTGAAACTGCTAAAAAATATGGCTTTAGCACTTCAGACTCCAGAGTTGAAACGACATACGAAAATTTTGAAAATCTTGACTGTTATAGCAATCATGTACATGACTATCTAAAATATGTCAAATATGGATTCGGCAGAGCCAGCGACAACGCCTGCTTAGATGTAAGACTAGGGTACATTACCAGAGAAGAGGCTGTTAGATTAGTGCATAAATACGATGGGATTCCGCCCATGAAAGCTATAAATGAATTTTTAAAATATACTGGTTTTACGCATGAAGAGTTTGATGCAATAGTTGACTCATTTACAAATAAAAAAGTTTTTAAAAGAGACGCTAACGGACGATTTTTAAAAGATATAGACGGTTCTCTAATAAGAAAAGAAGAGTACATTGTCAGTTAATATTGTCATTATAGATTATGGGATGGGAAACTTACGCTCTGTTCAAAAAGCTTTTGAAAAAGTTGGTTTTTCTGCCATCATCACACGTGATTTCTCACAAATCCAAAAAGCTTCACACATAGTTTTGCCGGGAGTCGGAGCTTTTGGCGATGCTATGACAAATCTAAATAACTTAGGATTAGTAGAACTTTTAAATACTCAGGTATTGGAGTATAAAAAACCATTTCTCGGGATTTGTCTGGGTATGCAGTTGCTAGCTAAAAAAGGGTATGAGTTCGGAGAACATGACGGGCTTGGATGGATAGATGCAAATGTTGTCCGCTTTAAAGACGATAACCTCAAGATACCTCATGTCGGATGGAACAATGTAGATTTTCACAACCCTAGCGCTTTATTTAAAGATATACCAGACCATAGTGATTTCTACTTTGTTCACTCATACTATTTTGATGCACCTTCAACCTATGCTATAGGTTATTGTAACTACGGAGTAAAATTTGTTTGTGCAATCCAAAAAGAGAATATCTTTGCAACACAGTTTCATCCGGAAAAGAGTCAAATACATGGGCTTAAAATCATAGAAAATTTTGCAAATTTTACAAAAGAGACACAATGTTAAAACATCGTCTTATCCCTTGTGTTTTGCTCAAAGATTGGCAGCTTGTAAAGAGCGTACAATTCGGCTCATTTCGCACTATCGGACACCCCACCGCAACGGTTCGTGTTTATAATGCCAGAAATGTTGATGAGTTGATAGTTCTTGATATAGATGCAAGCCTAAAGGGCGAACCAATCAATACGGAGATTATTAGCGACATGGCAAACGAGTGTTTTATGCCCCTAACCATAGGAGGCGGCATAAAAACAATAGATGATGTTTATGCCGTTTTAGGCGCAGGAGCGGATAAAATCTCTATAAACTCTCAGGCTATTAAAAACCCATCTTTTATCAAAGAGATAGCAACTATTTTTGGTTCTCAATGTATCGTCTGTTCGATTGATATCAAAAAAGTGGATGGAAAATATAGGGTTTTTAACAAAAAAGAGGGGCTGCTTGACATCGACCCTTTAACACTTGCCAAAGAGTATGAGCGTCAGGGCGCAGGTGAGATTTTGCTAACCTCTGTTGACCTTGAGGGAACTACGCTTGGGTATGATATAGAGCTTTTAAAACTATTTGCAGACTCTCTTCATATCCCAATTATTATAAATGGAGGAATGGGAGTTCCACAGCATGGTGTTGAAGCTTTACAAAACGGCGCTGATGCTCTGGCTGCGGCTTATATATTTCACTTTACCCAGTACACACCACAAATGATAAAAGAAGAGTTAAAAAAATCAAACTATCCGGTAAGAGTATCATAAGGAAAAAACATGGAAGATATCACTACAAAAGCATTAAAAATATTTCAAAAAAATTTAGACTATTTTGAAAAAAACCATAAAGCGGTCTTTGACAAAATCAGCCTTTTAAATCTCCTCATAAATGAGGGACAGTATACGGAAAAGTACGCTCTTGAGTATAAAGAAGATGGCTATTTTGACATACTTGAACTCTCAAGCAATGAGTTTTTATATAAAGACAACAGCATTCAAGCAGCCGCAAGGATGGCTGATATCATAGACCTAAAAAGAGTCGGGGCTGTATTTAAAGGACAAAAATATATTTATGCCACAGAAGCCCAAGCTGATGCCATAGACAAAAGTGAACTCTCTTTTCATAACTCTTTGTGGGCAACCATTAAGGTTATAAACTACGTATCAAAATACGCTTCATCAGAAACAGAGTTGAACCGTACGTACAAAGTTATTTTTTTAGGCGTTGGTCTTGGGCTTCATCTTCAAAACATCATAAAAAAACTAAACCCTCAAGTGGTTTTTATAAAAGAGAAAAATCTTGAAACCTTTCGTCTCTCACTTTTTGTTAGCGATTATGAAGAGATATTAAGAGATCAGTTTGTATTTTTTTCACTTACGGATGATGAAGCGCAAGAGAGAGAGAATTTTTTAGAGTTTCTAAATAAAGGGAATAACTACAATCTTCATATCAAGCATGTTCCATTTACCACAGATTATCAGCTTGAACTACAAAGACTTCAATCACATGTTTTATCGCAAAGCTACATAAATTATGGTTACAGTGCGATGCTTTTTAGATATATTAGCTCTCCACGCTATTTAGCTCAAGGCTACTCTTTTTTAAATGTTAACAAATTTTATAATGATAATATATTTACAGATAAGCCTGTACTTCTTCTTTTTTCAGGTCCATCTACTTCAAAAAATATTGACTGGGTTGTTGCAAATCGTGACCGTTTTATCATAGTGTCGGCTCTTTCTACATGTAAATTACTAAATCGTTTCAATATAACGCCTGATATCGTTGTTCATATAGATCCTGGTGAAAATAGCTCTCTGCTTTTTGAAGGGCTAGACATCCAAAACTACTTTAAAGGTGCTCAGTTACTTTTGGCTTCAAATGTCGATGAAGCAACACTGCAAAAATTTGACTCCTCAAAAGTTCACTTTATAGAGCAGGGAACTCTCTATAAAAAAGGGTTTGGTCGTTTTTCTGCACCTAGTGTCGGTGAATATACCTATGGACTTTCTCTGGTTTTTGGCATAACAAATCTATTTATGCTCGGAGTAGATTTAGCACTAGATAGCAAAACGCTTCAGACACATGGAGACTTTCACCCGTTTCAAAACACCGGAGAGTATAACGATAAAAATGCATCACTAGATCCAAACACTTCTATAACTTATGTAAAAGGAAATCTTCAAGAGAGCATCCCAACCCTGTCTGCTTATAAAATATCCATAGAACAGGTTGAAATCTTTACAAATATGTTAAAACATGATTATCATAAGTGTTACAATCTAAGCGACGGTGCTTACTTAGAGGGGTGTGAACCGCTAAAGTTTGAAGATTATGAGTGGGAGAAGCTTCCATCACTACCACGGGAAGAATTACATGAGAAAATAGGTGATTTTTTTAAAGAAATAGGCTCTAGTGATTTCAACGATGATGACAAAGGACAGATTCGCCATCAAATAAAAGAGGCAAAAAAGCTTGAAAAAATTATCAAGCAGCATCAAAAGAAAAAATTTGCAAATACAGAAGCGTATCTTAATGCTTTAGCAAAATTTTCATGGGACTTAAGCGATATGGACTATAAAACAAGATCTGATTTGGCACAAGTGTACTATGAATATTTCTCAATAGTAATGAGCTATATTTTTGACCTATTTAACACTAAAAATTTGGAAAATCCAAATAAACATGTAGTACAAATTAACGCTATTTTGGTAAAACAGCTTCTTAAAATGTCCGAGCTATATATCAGTAAACTTGAGAGTTACTTGAGATAAAAGCAATTTGCTTTTATCTTGTAAAGTCTGCCTGAATATATTAAAGCTGTTTTGTAATCTAAAAGTTTTTGATGTGAAGTAAAAAAAGAAGTTTTAAAAAAGATGGTACGGAGTTTCCCGTACCATCATAAAGTAAAGAGAGAGAGTTCTACTGTAATAGTTTCATTACGTTTTGCTGAACAGCATTTGCTTGACTCATTGCATAACTTCCTGACTGAGCAAGGATGTTAAATTTAGAGAAGTTCGCACTCTCTGCCGCAAAGTCAACATCACGGATATTTGACTCAGC
>Ga0208961_1000066_pt1 | contig 53799 bp, 19 predicted proteins | sample RifOxyB3_FD_184034 | JGI IMG/M metagenome (GOLD analysis project Ga0208961, IMG submission 184034) | Groundwater microbial communities from Rifle, Colorado - Rifle Oxygen_injection B3 (SPAdes) | ecosystem: Environmental > Aquatic > Deep subsurface > Groundwater | place: Rifle, Colorado, United...
GGGCGATGTCCGCCACGGACTCGTGCGTCTCCACCAGCAATCGGCAGGCGTGGCGCACCCGCAGGCGGGTCATGTAATGGTGCGGTGACACTCCGACCAGGCGCTTCCACTGTCTCCGGAACGTGACCTCGGAGAAACCGGCCTCGCCCGCGAGCGCCGGGAGGTTGAGCGGTTTCAGGAAGTCCCGCTCCACTTGAGCGCGCAGAGCCCGGACCGCCGCAGCCCGTCGGTCCTGTTCCGGGTGCGCCTCCCCGAGTCGGCTCTCCAGAGTGAGGCGCTCGAGCAGACGGTCGATGCGGTCCGCGCACCCTGGCGTGTCCAAGGCCTGGCGCAGGTCCTGCAGTTCGTGCAGCCCCTCGCGCAAGTCAGCCCCATCCCGCAGATACCACACCGGCCTGTCCGGGCGGACCAGGCGCCTGTGGCCCAGTTCCGCCACGCAGTCGGCATCATAGATGACGTACAGCTCCTCCCAAGTCTCGTGTGGACCATAACGCACCGGTTCGCCCGGCCACTGAGTGATGGCGCAGGGGGCAAGTACCGGCCACTGGCGGTCGCGAAACGTGTACAGACCCTCTCCCTGCAGAATGAACGAAATGTTTATGCTCGGGAAGACGCGGTCAATCCATTGCCTCTTTTCCGGGATGTGACCGATGGCGCTAACTCGGCATGGATGCGGGAAAAGCCGGCGTACCGGCCGCAGGTGCATGACGAAACCGGCGTCGGCGGAGACCTTAACTGAGTTGACCATTTTGTCCATAAGTATGAATGTATTCTCCATTGTCCGGTGCGCAACCGCGGGTATCGTAAAGTGCAGGTAACTATTCCGGTTGCTTAGGCTGAAGGCGGAAGGCGATAACGGTCCGAATCGAGCGAACCAAGGCCACGAACCAGCTTGAATGCGCAGGGTCTCGTATGTCCCCGCCTGATTCTTCCTTCAGCCTAGGTCCCTACAGCCTATCCACCTATAGCCTACCCGAGTAGTTACGAATGCAGCAGGTACTCACGTGTTCGGTGTTCAGGTATCAGCGGGAAAGGTCAGGCGCATGAAAAAAGCATTGGTGGTAAGGGGCGGTTGGGACGGTCACCAGCCCATACAGACGTCGGATCTCTTCATTCCCTTCCTGCGCGAGAAGGGGTTTGAGGTCACGGTTTCCGACACTCTGCAGAGCTACACGGACGAAGCGCTGATGAAGTCCCTGGCGCTGATCGTGCCGTGCTGGACCATGGGCGAGATCAGCCGTGAACAGTCGGCAGGATTGCTGGGCGCCGTGAAGAGCGGCGTTAACATTGCCGGCTGGCACGGCGGCATGGGCGACTCATTCCGCCAGAACACCGAGTACCAGTTCATGGTCGGCGGCCAGTGGGTGGCGCACCCCGGCGGCATCGTCGAGTTCGAGGTCAACATCGTCGATCACGACGACCCGATCACGGCGGACATCCGGGACTTCAAGATGAAGTCCGAGCAGTACTACATGCACGTGGACCCGGGCAACGAGGTGCTGGCCAGCACGCGTTTCGACAGTGCGGTAGGGGGCATGCTGTGGATCAACGGGTGCGTGATGCCCGTGGTGTGGAAGCGCGCCTACGGCAAGGGCCGCGTGTTCTACACCTCGCTGGGTCATGTCGCCAAAGACTTCGAGGTGCCCGAGGCGCGCCTGATCATGCAGCGCGGCATGCTGTGGGCCGCTGGCGACCTGGGGTGCTGCGGTCCGGCCTGAACACTGAACCCCGAACACCGTGACACGCACCTGCACACCTGGCGACGGTTTAGCCCGCGAGGACGCGGGCGCTCCAGGGTGCACCGTCCGCGCAGGTGTTGTGTCGAGTGTCGAGGGGGGATTCCCTGAACCCTGAACACGCCCCCCTGAACAGGTACGATCAAAGAAAGGCGTCACCATGGACAAGATCAAGGTTGGAGTCATCGGTTGCGGCAAGATCAGTGGCGCCTACTTCAAGCGGCTGCCGCAGTTTGAGATTCTGCAGGTCAAGGCTTGTGCGGACCTGGACGTGGAGCGTGCCCGGGCCAGCGCCCAGGAGTTCCAGGTCCCGGTGGTCTGCACGGTGGACGAACTGCTCGCGGACCCGGAGATCCGGATCGTCGTTAACCTGACCATCCCCAAGGCGCACCACCCGGTCTCCAAGGCCTGCCTGTTGGCGGGAAAGAGCGTCTACGCCGAGAAGCCGTTGACGGTGACCCGCGAGGAAGGCCAGGAGTTGCTCAATCTGGCGGACGCCAAGGGGTTGCTGGTGGGGTGCGCGCCGGACACTTTCCTGGGCGCCGGCATCCAGACCTGCCGCAAGCTCATCGACGACGGCTGGATCGGCGAGCCGGTGGCGGCGACCGCATTCATGCTCTGTCGGGGCCATGAGTCCTGGCATCCGGACCCGGAGTTCTACTACCAGATCGGCGGCGGGCCCATGTTCGACATGGGACCCTACTACCTCACCGCTCTGGTCAACCTGCTTGGCCCCGTGAAGCGGGTCACCGGTTCGGCCCGTATCTCCTTCCCGGAACGTGTCATCACCAGCGCCAAGAAATTCGGCAAGCGCGTGCCGGTCGAGGTCCCGACTCACGTCGCCGGGGTCATGGAATTCCGCAACGGCGCCATTGGCACGATCATCACCAGTTTCGACGTCTGGGGCCACACGCTGCCCTTCATCGAGATCCACGGTTCCCGCGCCTCGCTGCTGGTGCCCAACCCCAACACGTTCGGCGGGCCGGTGAAGATCCGGTCCGGACATGATCCGGAGCCGCAGTGGCGCGAGATTCCGCTGACCCACGTCTACCACGAGAACTGGCGCGGGATCGGGGTTGCCGACATGGCCTACGCCATCGCGTCCGGCAGGCCGCACCGTGCCAGCGGGCAGCTTGCCTATCACGTTCTCGACCTCATGCACGGGTTCCACGACGCCGCCGCCGCCGGACGCCACGTCCGGATCCGCAGCACCTGCCGTCGGCCGGAGATGCTCCCCGTCGGCCTGCGCGAGGGGCAATTGGACGGTTGAGACCCCGGGCCGTGCATCCCGCGCGGAGCGCCAGGGCGCTCATTGCGCCGTGAGGAACTGCGACCGGTACGCCGTTGGGGTCATTCGCTTGTGGGCCGTGAAGCAGCGCGAGAAGTAGTAGACGGTGGCGAACCCGCAGGCGGACGCAATCTCGCTGACCGTCTGCGAGGTCGTCTCGAGCAGTTCGCCGGCGCGCTGCAGCCGGATGGCCATCATGTACTCCAAGGGCGCGAAGCCGGTCGCGCGGCGGAACACGGCGTGGAAGCGGCTGGGTGACAAACCCGCCAACCGTGCGAGGTCCGCCCGACTCAGGGGTGCGCTCCAGTGCGCGTCAATGTGGGCGAGCACGCGCACGACCCGTGCATCGCGTGCGGCGGGGTGTGCGTCCAACGGCACGGCGGCGTGCACACTGATTGCTTCGAGCAGCGCGTAGCCGAACATCCGTTCATAGCGGAAAGCAACGGCGTGGTCTACCGTCTTTACAAAGAGAGGCGCTTGCAGAACCCCTGCAAGCGCCGGTTTCAGGTTTCAGTGTTCAGGTTTCAGGAATGCGTAACTGCGTGCGGTTGAGCGAGATATTTTCCGACACCCGAAACCTGACACCTGAACACTCCGCATGTAAAACAGGGTTTTGCAAGCGGCTGAAGAGCCAGAATCGCCCGTAACGGCGCACTCCGGATGGCAGAAGAGCGGGTTGAAGTTTCAGTCAGAGTAGGATTGGAGTACAAATCCATGGAGAAGGCAATGGAAACGGCGATCGCGATCCCGGAAAAGGAAACGCTGCACAACCGGGGCGGCGGCTTGCTCTACGGCGAGGAACAAGCCGCGGTGTGCGGTGCGGCTGGGAACGGCAAGCACGATCTGGTTGCGAATGTGGGCCTGGTGCGAAACCTGAAATCCCACATCTACTGGACAGGGACCGCTGCCACGCCCTACACGGACCGTAACGCCTGGATGTTCGATGCCCTGTTCGGATTCCAGAACTTCTACAACCAGAACGACATGTTGTGCGCCTGGGCGGTTCACGACGGGAATGTCGCCGGCACGCTGCCAAAGCCGTCCGCGGCGAGCAGCGGCGCGTTCCCGCCGGCCATCACCGACCCGTATTTCACCAACGCGGGGCCGAACGGCGGTCCCCGCGGCATGAACCCGTACTACCACGGCCGCGGCATCTTCAGCTATGACTCGACGCGGCTCGCGGTGTCGAAGCCGGGCGGCGGCGCGGACGTCACCGTGGGGGCGCGGTACGCCGGCGGCAGCATGCTGGGGGAAGCGCTGAATGGCCGGCTCGGCGGCCTGGCCGTGTTCCGTCGCGCCCTGACCGACGAGGAAATGCTGCGCCTGCACACGGCCGCGCACCTCGATGCACTGTGACCAACGCCGGATTGACGGTGCGCCGCCCAAGAGCCGCTGCCGTATCACCCCGGGGCCGGCGGCATTCTTGAAACTCAGCCCGGCAGGCGGTAGACTCGTGTGTGAGGAATGTCGCCGGCGCCGGTGCCTGGATTCGGACTCGTGGAGGACGTGTATGGGGTACGGACTTGTCTCGGCTTGGGCGCGTGCGTGTCGTCTTGCCGCTTCATGGGCGGTCGGTGGAGTGACCGCCGTGCTGCTGTGTGGGCTGTGCGGTGCATGTTCGCGGCGGTCGTCGCCGCCCGTCAAGGCGCCATCTGGCCCCGAGCCGGTGAGCGTGGTGGCCACGGTGGCGGGAGAACCGATCTCCGTCGACGAGTTCCGCGACGCGCTCGAGCGCTACGGGCGGCAGCGTGGTCGTCTGCTCGCCACACCTGCGGAGCGCCGCGAACTGCTGGAGTACCTCATTCGGGAGCAGGCCGTTGCGCACCGTGCGAAGGCGGCCGGGTACGACCGGGACCCTGAACTCGTCGCCGAGTTCGAGCGGCTGGTGTCGAACAAGTACCGCGAAGACCGGATGCGCGCGCTCGGCGCCAACATTGAGGTCAACGACGACGAGGTTCGGCGCTGCTACGATGAGCACCGGGGCGAGTACACCATCCCGGAGCGGGTTCGGGTGGCATTGCTGTTCTTCCCGATCGCGGTGGCGGCGGGGGCCACAGGCCGGGACGAGGCCCTGGCCACGGCGACCAAGGCGCGCGGGGACGCGGTGGCCCTGGCGTTGGATGTGCGCGGGTTCGGTCCGCTGGCGCAGCAGTACGCGGCCGATCCGGCCCGGCGCCATGTGGGCGGCGACATCGGCTGGCTGCAGCGCGGCGCGACTCCGGGCCGGTGGCCGGCCGCCGTGCAGGAGGCAGCGTTCGCACTTCAGGCGCCGGGTGACGTCAGTGCGCTCGTCCCGACCGAGGATGGCTTCTATCTCATCCGTTTGATCGCACGTGAACCCGAGCAGCAGCGCTCGCTGGATGTGGTGAAGAACAACATCCGGTACGACCTCCTTCACAAGAAGCGGAACCAGGTCCGAGAGGCGTTCGAGGCGGAAGTGAGGGCCGGCCTTGACATACAGATCAACGAACCGGTGCTGAAGTCCGTTGCGCCCCTGGCCGGCAAGGACGAGGGCGCGGTGCGGGCCCTGCCGGCGCTGCCGGACTCGGGCGCGGCCAAGCCAGCGTCCGGGACCGATGCCGAACGGCCGCGCTGAACGGCAACCCTGTCGAGAACCTTGCTTTCCGCAATTCGCGACGCCCTGCACAACAGCGGCCGGCGGCTGGCTTTGTCGCCAAGGGCGACACGCGTGTCCAGCCCAGGGTTGGCAAACCCTGGGATTCGGTGTGACCCAAACCGATTTCACCCCAACGGGGTGCTGCATGCCGGACCACGGTGGCCAACACAGGCGCCTCGCCGGCGCGTCCCCTTCAAGGCGCGTCCCCTTCAAAAGGCGCGTCCCCTTCAACGTCCCCTTCAAGGTATGGACGGGTGCGGTACCACCCCCCCGCCCTGGACGCCAGGATGCGCCTGTTCGTAGTGGGCTCGCAGTGCGCGGAACGAAGTGGAGCGCCAAGAGCCCATCCGGGGCGTTGCGGCGCTCTGCGTGGGGATGGTGTCTTGCCCGGCGGGCAGCCGCCGGGACTGCGGACACCACTATGAACGGGGCCGCGGCCGGACTTACCCGCACAGGTCGGTCTTTTTCGAAGATTCCGTCCCTTGACACCAAGAGGAACAGGGCGCATATTCCCCGTTGTCTGGGCAGGATTTTCGCTGACGTGTGGAGTGGAGAATCTCGGTAGTTGAGGGAGGTTGTTGGCGAAACTGAGCCGAAAATTGCGGGCATGAAGCGGTTGGGGTTCCGCGTCGTGCGGCCACGTGTACCGTCCTGAGCCGTTTCTATGGTTGTAGGCGGAGCGGATGTGGCAGAGTCGGCCGTTCCAGCATCCAGCGGGATTTGCGGCGAATTGCCGCACGCGTCGAGACGTGTTCTCGACGCGTGCGGTTTTTTTGTGTATCCGTGCGGCGGCGGTGCGTTCGGGCGGGCTGAGTGCGACGTCACGTCGCCCCCACGCGCATGACGTGACCTGGTGGCGGGTTTGCGTGTGAGTTGGGTCGGGGCCGGGTCCCGAGACGAGATCTAGAGGCGATACTCATGAGACCACACAGACTGCGGTGGATCGCACAGGTGCGCCACCTCTTGGCTCTGATCTGCCTGCTGGCCGCGATGCCGGGTCATGGGCAGACGGTGACGCAGCAGGTGACGCTGAATCCGGGCTGGAACGCCGTCTATCTCGAGGTCCAGCCGGACCCGGCGGACGTGGCCACCGTGTTCAACGGCGTCGCGGTCGCGAGTGTCTGGACCTGGAGTTCGCGCGTGACTGCGGCTGAGTTCGTCCAGGACCTGAGCGAGACCGCCTGGACCAAGTCGAAGTGGCTGCGATGGTTCCCCCTCACCCAGCCGCAGGCGTTCATGAACAACCTGTACGCTCTTCAGGCGCACCGCTCCTACTTCATCAAACTGGACGGCGTCGCTCCGGCGGTCGTCAGCATCACCGGGAAACCGTCCGTGTCCACCCTCGAGTGGAACCCGGACGCGTACAACCTCGTCGGCCTGCCCGTCGACCCGGATGCGCCGCCCACGTTTCAGGAGTTTTTCGCCGCGTCGCCCGCGCACGCCGGCCAGGACATCTACCGCCTCAACGCCGGCGGCAGTTGGGAACTGGTGGCCAACCCGGGCACGCAGACCGCGGCGGCGGGGCAAGCCTACTGGGTGTTCTGCGACGGCGGCTCGAGCTACGCGGGCACGCTGAGCGTGACGGCGGCCCGGGGTGGCGGACTGGACTACGGTCGTTCGGTGTCGTCGCACGACCTGACCCTCGACAACCTCGACGCGACCGCCAAGGACGTGACGATCACGGTCCTTTCGAACGCCGCGGATGGGGTTCTCGTGTATCAAGACTACAACACGGACACCAAGGCCTTCGAGTGGCTGCCTTTGCCCGAGGTCTTCGAAGCTTCCGTTGCTGCGGACAAGAAGAAGATCCTGAGCCTGGGCGCGCGCCGTGCCAGTATTCCCGCGGGCCAAGACCTGTGGACCACGGTCCTGGACATCCGTGACGATGCCGGCATGCGGGCGCTGGTTCCCGTTTCCGTCGAGCAGTTGCGCGACGAGGGCGTGGCGGGCGAGGGCAGGGCGGAGCCCGACGCGCACGCCGGGCTCTGGGTCGGCCTAGTCACCGTGAACCAGGTCAGCCAGGCGAATCCGCCCGCCGCGGACCTGAGCTTTGACCTCGAACTGGCCGGCACCGTGGAGGCGCCGCTGAACTTCGTCACGTTCGGCGCCGAGTGGCGGTACAGCGACACCGGCACGGACTTGGGCACCGCCTGGCGCGCGGCGAGCTATGACGCCAGCGCCTGGCCCAAGGGCAAGGCGCAGTTCGGCTACGGCGCGCTGTTCCCACAGCGCGGTTCCGGTGAGGAGATCTGGAAGGACAACGGCGCGTTGCCGCTGCGCTACACGCAGGGCGACGACACCGAGCTGTTCTACGGTCACCTCGACAGCACGTGGAACACCGCGAACGAGACGGCCGGGCTCGACCCGAACCCGGATGTCTACTACACGGACACCGATGGTTCGACGACCTACACCACCGGCGAAGACCTGTGGAAGGACATGAACGGCAACGCTCAGTACGATGCCGGCACCGACATCCGCATCTCGGACGGCGGCAACGGCTGGGAGACCGCCACCGGCACGGCCGGGCGCAAGAACCAGATCCTCTACAGCGATGCGGACGCGAACAGCTCGTACAGCATCAGCATGGCGACCGTGCTCAGCTACGGCGCCGACCCCAACAACAAGCGCAACACCTACTACTTCCGGACCACGTTCATCAACGACGGCGTGTTCACGTTCGAGTCGCTGCGCGTGAAGCTGCGGCGCGACGCCGGTGCGGTCGTGTACCTGAACGACGTCGAGATCGTGAGCAGCAACATGCCCTACGGCGCCATCGGCTACGCGACGCGCGCCTCGTCGAGCGTGACCCGTGATTCGGCCGCCGAGTATGTCACCGAGTACGTCTCGGCCAATCCGCTCGCCAAAGGCGTCAACACGCTGGCCGTCGAAGTGCACCGCTACGACGCGACCGGTCCGGACCTGAGCTTTGATCTCGAGTTGGACGGCATTCTCAGCGAGAAGGAGGTTCTGTCGCCGGCCGGCGTGGCCTGGAAGTACCCGAGTGCCGGCACCAACCTCGACGGCAGCGGCTGGCAGCAATCGGCATATGACGATTCGGGCTGGTACGCCTACGACCACGCCGACAACCATGGGGCGCAGTACGGGTACGGCGACGGTGACGAGGCGACGGTCTTGACCGCCGGCCCGGACGACGCCCGGTTCCCCACCTTCTACTTCCGCCGCCAGTTCAGTGTGGCCAACGCGGCGGCTTACACGGGGCTGCAGGTGCGCGTGCTTCGCGACGACGGCGCCGTGGTCTACCTCAACGGTGCGGAAATCGCGCGCTCGAACATGCCGGAGGGTGAGGCGATCACCTACACCTCCAAGCCCGTGACGATCGTGGCCGGGGAAGAGGAGGACCTCTACCAGGTGGTTGATCTCGGCGCTGCCGGACTGGTTGACGGAGTCAACGTGCTGGCTGTCGAAGTGCACCAGAACGCTATCGAGTGCGAAGACCGCAACCCGCTTGTGCCGACCCCGACCGCCTCCGAGTTCACCTTCCCGATCCTCCTGCACGTCGACAACGACGGCGCCGTGCGGCTCCTCAAGGAAGTTACGCAGATGTGGCAGGACGGCACGCTCAAGGCCGATCCCGAAAACCCGGGCAAGTACGTCGTCGACGAACCCGGCCGCTACGTGCTGGTCACTGACGACAGCAAGCTCGGCGATTTCCAGGGCGCCACGATGCGCGACGGGGTCGGCGTCGGGCGCCGGCTCAGCAGCGCCGCGTTCGACTTCGACGGCCAGTATGTGGGCCTGTCCGGCACCTTCGCCGTGCCCAACACGCTGACCTGTTCGCTCGCACTCCCGGCGGACTTCCCGACCAACCCGTTCAAGCACAAGTATCACCCGGACCATGACAACCTGGACGGGCAGTTCAACCCGTTGCCGGGCGGGCAGGCGGAAGCGTACGACATCACGCGCCAGCTCGCCCTGACGTTCACGGCGACCGACCCGCTGGGACACGCGAATGTCGACTACGGCAAGACCGCGATCGGCGGCACCTATGCCGAGACCCTGACCGGGTTGCACAAGAACCAGATCAAGGTCACCGGCCACTTCCGCCTGCACCTGATCGCGAAGACCGGAGTGCTGAACGAATAGCGTGGAGACGCACCTGGAGTCGGCCGTCCTCGGCCGTAAGCACGGAGTTCGGAGCGAGAAAAGGGGTTGCTGAGTTGCTGAGTTGTTTGGTTGCTGAGGCTCGATGCGTGTCCCCTAACAACTTAACAACTCAACAACCTGACAACTTCCTCCCTGAAACCTGAAACCCGAACACTGAAACCTGACTGCTCAAGGTAACCACACCATGACAATAAACATAAACCGGGCCACAAGGAGTCGGACCATGAAACGGATGACCTGTTCCCTGCTTGCCGCGGCCGCGTTCCTGGCCGGAGGGGTGGCGTACGCCCAGACCGGCGTCCCGCGCACCATCAGCTACCAGGGCGTGTTGCGCAACGCCGACTCCCTGATCGAGGTGGCCGACGGGCCGTACAACATCATCATCCGGCTCTACACCGTGGCCTCGGGCGGCACCGCGGTCTGGGGCGAGAAGCACACCGTGCAGGTGACCAACGGCCTGTTCTCCGCGCTCCTCGGGACCGGCACCGTGCTCACCCCGCCCGGCACCACCCTGGCGAGCCTGAATTTCCACGAGCAGTATTGGCTCGGCGTCGCGATCGGCGGCGACCCGCAGAACGATCCGGAACTCACGCCGCGCGTGAAACTGACGTCGTCGCCGTATGCCCTGAACGCCGACACCGTCGACAAGGAACAGCTCTCGAACATCATCACGCGCACCGATTCGCAGGCGGGCAACACCGGTTACGACAAGCAGACGCTCGACGCCAGCTTCAACTTCACCGGCACGACCGATGGCAAGGTGGACTGGGCGAACAAGGCGACCTGGGCCGACGTGGTCGACAGCTTCCACATCGGGCGCAGCGGCACCGTCGGGATCATGGTCCGGGACGACTATGCGTTGGGTACGGGTTCGGCGAACACGATCAAGGTGGACCACGCCATGTACGCCGACGATGCGAACACGGTGGACACGTTCCACGTCGGGCGCAGCGGCACCACCGGCATCATGGTCAGGAACGACTATGCCCTGGGCACGGGTTCGGCCAACACCATCAAGAGTGACCATGCCATGTATGCCGACGACGCGAACACCGTCGACACGTTCCACGTCGGACGCAGCGGCGCCGTCGGGATCATGGTCCGGGACGACTACGCGTTGGGTACGGGTTCGGCGAACACGATCAAGGTGGACCACGCCATGTACGCCGACGACGCGAACACGGTCGACACCAAACATGTGGCCGACCTGCTGCTCAAGGCGACGTACGACACGGACAGCGACAACGTCGTGGATTCGGCCGAGGGGGTTGCCTTTTCGACGGGGTACATGCTGAACGTTGGTACGGTCAAGTTCGACGGGGACGGCACCGCGGCACTGCCTCGTCTGACCTGGACGGCGGATGCGGATACTGGCCTGTACCGCATCGGCGCCGACAGCGTCGGCGTCACGACGGCAGGCACGCTGCGCCTGGCCGTGGATGCCACCGGCGAGGTCGGTATCGGCGTCGCCGATCCGCTGGTCAATCTCCATGTCAAGAACGCCGCCGACGCCGCGCTCTGGCTCGAAGCGGACACGGACAATGCCACTGAGTCCGACAACTGCTACATCTACATGACCCAGGACGGCCAGCAGATCGGCGGCTGGGTCGGATTCCTGGCCGCCGACGGCAAGGCCCCGGACTGGACGACCGACTACGTGGGCACGCTCGCGAACGGCATCCTCATCGGCACGTTTGACTCCACCGTGAACACCCCTCTCCAGCTCGGTACGGCCGGCAGCGTGCGGATGACCATTCTGGACGGCGGCAACGTCGGCATCGGCCTGACGAACCCGAACCAACTCCTCGAGGTGGAAGGGACCACGCGGAGCAACGATCTAATCCTCGACAACAACGGCACGACCGCGGTGCCGGCCATCCGCTGGAACGGCGACAGCGATACCGGCATCTGGCACCCGGCCGACGGCCAACTCACCCTGGCCACCAACAACGTCGACCGCCTGGCGATCACCGCGACCCAGATCCAAAACGGCATGGCGGGTAGCGCAGGCGCTCCGTCGTACTCCTGGACCGCGGACCCCGACACCGGCATGTACCGGTACGGCGACAATCAACTGGCTTTCAGCACGAACGGGGCGTGGTCGCTGTGCATCGACGCGAGCGGGAACGTCGGCATCGGCGATTCGAGCCCCAGCGCCAAACTGCAGGTTCATGGCGGGATCTACCTGGCGTCGGCCTCCACACCCGACTCGCTCTACTACAGCAACAACGCATATATCTCGGTCGCTGACCCGGGCGTTTCCGAAGACTTCATCGGGTACAAAGCCAATACCTTCTACTTCAAGGACTCGACCGGCGGTTCAGATACGACGGACCCGAATGTCGTCATCGGCGGCAGCTTGACCGCCGCCACGGTCAACACGGGGCAGGGCGCTTACGAACTGTACGCCATGGACCAGAACGTGCGGACTAGCGACAGTGTCACGTTCAACCGGGCAACTCTGACCGACATGAGGATCGGAACCGCAGGTGCCAGCACCTCCAAGATTTCGATCAACGTCGGGACGACCGCAACCAACTTGCTCAACTTCACTGAAGACGGCACCGACTGCTTCTACTTCCAGAGCGATTTTGCCGGCGCCGGCGCGACCGGTAACTCGGTGAATCTGAAGACCTTCTGGGGGGCCACCGCCATGTCCTGGCGCGGCGACGGGCAGGTCACGATGTCGGAAGGGACCGCAGCCACGCCTGCGCTCGGTATTGCGGGCGACACGGACACCGGCATTTACCACCCTGTGGCGAACGCAATTGGATTCACGACCGCCGGGGTTGAGCGCGTGCGGATCGGCGGCGCGGGTTTCCCGCTCCTGCTGACCGGCGTGCAGAGCACGGCGACCAGCGACTGGATCAAGCTGCTGGACTACACCGGCGCGGTTGCCTGGCATATCAACGACCGGTCGGGGACAGGGCTGAACTTCACCGAGACCGGGGTGCAAGACCACCGGCTGTTCCTCAAGAAGGGCGGCAATGTCGGCATCGGCACCGACACTCCGGTGAACCGGCTGGACGTCGAGGGCGGCGCGGTCATCGGCGCGACGTACTCCGGAAGTGTCGCCTCTCCCGCCAACGGCCTGATGGTCGAGGGCTACGTCGGCGTTAACACCAACACGGCCGATGCGCAGTTGCATGTGAAGCGTTCGGTTGCCGGCTCCGGAGCCGTTCCAAGCAATCATGTCGCCATCATCGAGAACACCTCAACGACGGACGGTGCCGATGTGCTCTGCTTGCGGCTAAGCGGCAGGAATAATCCCACCACTGCAAGCGGCTGGATATCGTTTCTCGATTCGGACAGCTCCTGTGCGTACATCCAGGGGAACGGTGCGGGTGGCGCGGTGTTCACCGGCACGTCTGGTGACTACGCCGAGTGGTTGCCGCGCGTTGACGAAGACGAGTTGATCGCGGCGGGGGACGTGGTTGGAGTCTTTGGCGGCATGATCAGCAAGACCACGGCGAAGGCCGACATCGTGATGGTCGTCAGTACTTCCCCCAACGTCATCGGGAGCGCTCCGGTCCGGGACGAACAGAAAATGGCCACGGGTAACGCGGTGGCGTTTGTCGGCCAGGCGCTCGTCAGAGTTTGCGGGCCAGTCGCGGTGGGTGACTATGTCGTTGCGTCCGGGTTGGGCGACGGCACAGCCATTGCCGTGCCGCCCGCCGAGATGACCGCCGAGCAGTTGCCGTTGGTCGTCGGCCGCGCCTGGCAGGCGTCGGACGATGACGGCGTCAAACGGGTCAACACGGCGATCGGGCTCGATGTGAACGCCGAGTTGGTCGCGGGCCTCGCTGCCCGAGTTCAGGCCGCCGAGGCCGAGAACGCCGCGCTCAAGACCCGGCTCGACGCGTTCGAGAAGCGCCTGGCCGTCTTGGAGAAGAAGTAGACGCATTGCTCTGGCCGCCAGGGGCCGCATGCCGGCCGGCCGCCAGGACGTATGCGTCGTATCGGTCCTATGCGTCGTATGTTCTCCCCGCCACGCGCGGTGGAGCCGAAAACCCAAGCACACGCAGGTGGTGCGATGCGAAACGTCAAGAGATGCCTGAGCGCCCTGCTGGGCTGCTGCCTGTTGCTCCTGGCAGCGTCCGGCAGCCGCGCGGAGCAGCAGTCGCCGCCGAAACTGGTCGGCGGCAACCAGGTCGACGGCAGCGCCATGGTCAACGGTGCGGGGCACGGCACGAACGTCGTGTACTCGTGCTACTCGATCGTGGGCGGCATCTCGGGCGTCACCTCCACCACGGCGACCATTCCGCCGTCGCAGTCTGGCGGCCCGGACACGCTTTATGGCCCGGTGATCGGGGCCGGGCCGGGTTCGGCCGCACCCTCGACCGACGGGCAGGGCCTGAAGTACACGAACTGGGTCCACACGTTCGGCGGCGACGCGGATACCGAGATCGACGACGACGCGGTGTACGCCATGGCACCCCTGACCGGCGGGTTGCCCGAAGAGGACGGAACGCTGTTCGTCGCCGGGAGTTTCAAGGGCGAACTGACGCTGCGCGGCGTGGACGGCGAGCCCATCACGCTCACTTCGCAGGGCGACTCGCGCGACATCTTTGTCGGTCGCGTCAACAACCGCACCACCCAGACGTCGGAAGCGGGCGGCCTGCGGTTCCACGGCGAGTGGCTGTGGGCCAACCGGCTCGGAACGGACTCGGAGGACGACGTGGCGCGAGCCATTGTCGTCGACAGCGCGCTCCGTGTCTACGTGGCCGGGCAGATGGACGGCAAGCTTTTCATCATGGCCTATGACGCGGACGGCGCGATGCTGCCCGCGTGGAAGACCGGCAGCGACCCGAACCCGATCACCAGCGCCGGTTCGGGACTGGCCGAGTGTGCGGCCCTGGACATGAAGCTGCGCTCCGACCAGTTCCTGCTCGTGACCGGGTACTACGGGCCGAGTGCCACGATCGGCGGCAGCGTGCTACCCTACACCGGCGCGAACGACAATCTGTTCGTCGCCAAGTGGGGCACCAACCGCACCTTCCTCTGGGTCGCCACGGCGAGCGGCACGGGTGCCAACCGCGGCCAGAGCATCGAGATCGACGACCTCGGCAACAGTTACGTGGTCGGCGACTACCGCGCGGCCGTCGCGTTTGACGGCAGCGCATACAGCTTGCCGGACAACGGCAACGGCAGCCAGGACGTGTTGCTGGCCAAGATCAACACGGACGGCACTTGGCAGTGGGCCACGACGGTCGCCACCGGTGCGGCGGACGAAGCCGGGCGCGGCGTGGCCCGCGACAGCGACGGCAGCCTCTACGTTTGCGGCGGGTTCGCGGGCAGTGCCACGTTCGGCCCAACACCCGGGCCCGGCGATGTCGAGGCCAGTGCCGGCGGCCAGGACATGTTCGTGGCCCGTTTCGATGCGAGCGGCGCCTACCAGTGGGTCCTGCCGGGCGGCGGCGCGGGAAGCGATATCGGGTTGAGGATCAATCTGTTCGAGTTCTCTGCCGACAACGAATTGACCCCCGAACTCGGCGATACCTACATGGTCCGCGAGTTGTTTGTCGCCGGCCATTGCAGCGATTACGCCGCGTTCGGCGCGTTCAGTCTTTACGCCTTTGGCGCGACGGACGCGTTCCTCGGCAAAGTCCGGGTTGAGAGCCGCACGCCTGAGACCGCCGATTGGGATTGGGTGAACTCGGCCGGCGGCTTCGGCGATGACCAGGCGAATTGTGTCACGTTCGACAGCTACGGGCTGGTCTCGATCGGCGGCTACTTCGCCCAGACCACGGGGTTCGACTACAAGTTCTTCACCGCGACCGGTGGCCAGGATGCGTTCATCGCCAAGATTCCGCGCACCACCGGCGAGTTCCTCAAGGAGTTCTGGGACGTCGGCGGCACGATTGCGCGTCCGGCGGATGCGCCGGATTTCGACACCGTCACGCTGCCGCCCGTCATCGACATCCTGAGTGATCCCGGGGCGAACCAGGCGGAGTATTTCTTCTTCAGCCAGTTCAACGGGCAGTTGTTTGCGATCCGTCCGGTGGCGGCGAACGTCAAGTGGCGCAAGAACAACGACTGGAATTCGACCGATTTCGTCGAGATCATCGGCTCGGCCGATTGGCCGATGTACCCGCAACTCCACATTGCCGAGGTGCCGGTCGCCGTCACCGAGACGGGCGACAAGAACGTCGGCTTCGCCGAAACCATTGCCTACAAGACGAACGATGCGGCCTATAGCAGTAGTACGTTCAGCGCCACGACACCCGGATACGCCGTGCTGCAGTACTTCAACAAGGCCGAGGGCACGAGTGTGGTCCAGGCGACCTCGTATTTCACCGTGGCGAAGACCCTGGCCAAGTACGACTCACTGGTCTTCGAGGAGGAGGACTGGGATGTCGGGTTGACGGTGCGCGGCGCCAATCCGCCGCAAGGCAAGGACTACCGTCACAATGACGTGAACGGCAAGAACGGGTACGTGTTCTTCGCGAATGCGTTCTACGACGGGAGTCCGACCAACGCGAGTCGCGCCCACGACCGGGCCGCGCGCCGCGGCGCCATTATTCCGGTCAATCTGGACGATCCGAACACGGAGACCGACGACCTGCTCGTGGTCTGGTTCGAGCGCAACGGCGTCACCGGGGTCGGCTGGCCGGTCAAGCCGGTGCGCTACAACTGCGCTTGGCCGACGGGTTGCGACCAGATCGTCATTGCCAGCCAGTTGGGGTCCGAGGTCTACGACCAGCCTGTGCTGCTGGAGAGCAGTTTCCACTCCATGCAGATCTACGACCAGCCCGACCCCACCAAGCCGGGGTTCAATCCGAACGAGGAGCACGCGCTGTTCGCACCCGGCGGCGGCTCGGCCTCCGCGCTCTTCGCGCTGCGCTCCGACCTGAACGCTGAATACGGCCATTCGGAGCCGTATGTGCTGTTGAAGCACTTCGACACGGTCCGCAGCGAGTGGGCCATGAAGGTGTACCACGTGCTGGCGACCGACGCGAACTACACGTTCAACTACCCCGGAACTGCCGGCAACCCCGTCGGCCTGCCGTATCCCCTGGCCGTCATGCCGATCTCGCCGCTGAACAGCGTCGACCAGGGCACGTCCGGCTGGACGGACTACAAGGGCGTTATCTACGGCAAGTGCGCCGGCACGCTCAGGGCGCGGTACTACTACCAACTGCAGCAGGGCTTCTACTTCGAGGATGCCACTCTCGGTGCCGGCAGCTTCGTGCCGTGGCTCGACCTCCTGGGCGGGACCCGAAATACGCCCATGCCCGTCATTTACACCATTTCCTGGCCGGAGGACACGCCGTCGCTGAGCGTCGGTGAAACCCTGATGACCGCGAAGCGTGGGCTGCCCGATATCAAGAACCAGGCAGCCGTGCAGATCGTCTACCAGGAGGCCGACCTGGACCTGGTGCGGCTGATCGATCCGTTGAGCGAGCGCACGGTCGACTTGCTGACGCTGCCGTCGACGATCAAGGCCGAGACGCAGGGCAGTCTGCGGGTCTTCTCCGACCTGCCGTTCCACCTGCGCACGCGGGTCTTCTACAATAGCGTGAGTCGTAAGCTGGGCTTCAAGGGGTACTTGGACGAGTCCGGCGCGGGCGATCCGCTGCTGTTGCCGAATATCATGAGCCGCAAGGAGTTCGACCTGCTTCGCGGATTGAGCACTAACACCGCGTACCGCAGCGCGTTGAACCAGCTCTACGCTCTCACCATCGAGCCCAACGACCCGGTCGGACTCATCGGCAGGACCAAGGCCCTGACCGCGGGCGCCGCCGAAGGGACCGGCTACGTCACGCTTGCCTTCAACAACTCGGCGTCGCTGAGCCCGCTGCCCGTCAGCCTGAGTATCCTGCGCGTGGCCGAACCGGTCTACATCGGCGAGATCAAGGTGATCCAGTCCGACAACCTCTTCGATGAGCAGTTGACGCTGCGGCACAGCGGCGACTTCGGCGGCACGCCGGACAACATCTACGTCGACTGGTGGTACCATCCCGATGTGACCGGGTTCCCGCCCACGACCCGACCCGGAGACGGCAACCCGGTCAACCTGTGGCAGCGCCTCGACGACAAGAGTGGTATCGGCGCGGTGGACCTGACCATCTCCGGTTCCAGCATTCTGACCATTTCCGACAATTGGTTCTACGTGCGCTACAGCGGCTTACAGGCCGGGGACAACCGCGACCCCGGCTACGACTACCAGAACGGCGGCGGGGTCCCGGACACAGATTACTTCAGTCCGTGGGCCGGTTCGCCCGGCGGAACGCTGCTGCGGCCGCGCCCGCAACTGGCCGAAGGCTGGATCAAGCGTGTGGTGAACGGATTGAACCCGTTCGAGTCGCGCGTCAAGGACTTCCACAAGACGCCGACCAACACGACCACGAGCATGCTCATGCAGGCAGGGCACCGGTACGAGGGCCCCATCGCCATGAGCGCGGACCCGGACGTGCTGAACAGCCTGGGCCTGATCGAGGCGTACCAGACGGTGCTCGAACGCGGTATGTCGTTGTCCATCGAGGGCACGCCGCCGATCAACTACGGGCCGGCGAACACGGCGTTGCTCAACGCGGCGACGCGCATCGCGGAACTCTACGTCCTGCTCGGCAATGAAGCATACGCCGACGCCAGCGACCCGACGATCGGGTTCACCACCGCCAGCGGCGAGTACGGCAACCTGGCGTCGTCGCTGTTCACCTTCCAGAACCAGCTCAGTTCTCTGCTCGACGAGGAACTCGTCCTGCTCCGCGGCCGCGATGACGTGCAAGCGCCCGTCGCCGCGCAACCGGTCTACAACCGTTTGTTCTGGAACTTCACCAATGGCGATGGCGAACTGGCCTATGCCATGAGCTACAACATCACGGACCAGAACGACGACGGCGTCATCAACGAGCTGGACGCCAAGCTCATGTACCCGCAGGGGCACGGCGATGCCTGGGGCCACTACCTGATGGCCATCAAGACCCAGTACCGCCTGCTGCGGCATCCGAACTACACGTGGAGTCCGCGGGCCGAGTCGGTCCTGGTCGCCGGCGTGCCCGTGCTGGTCGACTACCTGGACGAACGCAAGTTCGCGCGGTTTGCCGCCGCCAAAGCCAAGTGCGGCGCCGAGATTGTCGACCTGACCTACCGCGGGCATTACGTCGACGACCCGGCCGGCCAGTGGCAGGGCTACAAGGACACCGAGCAGGACACCCCGAGCGACCCGGACTCGAAGCGGGCCTGGGGCCTGTCCGAATGGGGGCGGCGCGCTGGCATGGGCGCCTACTTCGACTGGGTCACGGCCAACGCCCTGGTTCCGGACGAAGACCCGAACCCCGACCACGAAGGCATCGCGAAGATCGACCGTTCGACGGTCACCGAGATCGGCGACATCGCCGTGCAGTTCAACAAGATCCAGGCCAAGGTGACTCAGGCCGACACCGGCTTGAACCCGCTCGGGCTGGCCAAGGGCGTGGTCCCGTTCGACATCGACCCGTCGCAGATCGACGCCGGCAAGACGCATTTCGAGCAGGTCTACGACCGCGCCGTGGACGCCATGGAGAACGCCGTGACCGTGTTCGACCATGTCAACCAGATGTCGCAGATGCTGCGCCTGAACCAGGACAGTTCGACCGACTTCACGCGCAACGTCCAGGATCAGGAGCGGGACTACGTCAACCGGCTCATCGAGATCTTTGGATATCCCTACGCCGAGGACATCGGACCGGGCGGCACCTATCCGACCGGCTACGAAGGTGCCGATATCTACCACTACATGTACACCGACGCCACGGAACTGACCGGCGACACGGCGCCCGAACTCGGCGCGCAGGAGATTCGCACCTACTTCAAGCAGATGCCGAACGGCAGCTTTGGCATCAGCTTGGACGGCAACACCGACGAAGAGGCGTTTGATCCCGATGGCGACGGCATCACCGAGGTCACCTACACCATCTCGCTGAACGGGTTCGACTTCATCAAACGCGACGGTTGGACCGCGCGGCGCGCCCCGGGCGAGCTGCAGCAGATCCTCTCCGACCTGCACCAGGCCCGGGCCCGCTACCAGCAGGCCGTGGTGAACTACGAGAACCTGCTGACCCGGATCAACGTGCAAGTGGGCGACATCCAGGCGCAGCATGCACAGAACCAGTTGACCCTGAACATCATGGACGACCACCGGGACACGATCACGGGCATGAACAAGGCCATCGGCGTGCTCAACGGCACAGCCATGGCCCTGCGCGAGGTCAATGCGTGGACCAACCGGATCAGCGAGTCGACGATCGAGTTCCTGCCCACGGTCGTCGGGTTTGCCTGCGACCCGTCGTTCGTGGCGCGCGGCGCCATCAAGACCACGACGGGCGTGGTGGAACAGCTCCTCGATACGGCGGCCAATGCGTCCGAGTTCGCCGCCAGCGCGGTCGAACTGGGCAAGGAAGGCGTGGACCTGCAGACGGAGATTCGGCTCGAAGAGGAAGGCATGAAGTACGAACTCGCGTCGATGGTCGGTGACCTGGAAGCCATGATCCGCGAGGAGCCGGTCCTGCGCATGGAATGCTACTCGCTCAAGGAGGTTGTGGCGCAGACCATGGGCGAGTACCAGGCGAAACTGGCGGAGGGAGAACGGTTGATGCAGGAACTGAGCACGTTCCGGCGTCAGACCGCCAGTGATGTGCAGCAGTACCGCTACCAGGACATGGCGTTCCGTATCTTCCGAAACGACGCGCTGCAGAAGTACCGCGCCCAGTTTGACATGGCCGCGCGCTACGTCTACCTGGCGGCCACCGCCTACGACTACGAACTGAACCTGCTGGGCAGCGCCTCGGGCAGCGGCCGCGGGTTCGTGACCGATATCGTGCGGCAGCGCGCTCTCGGGCAGATGAGCAGCGGCGTGCCGGTCGCCGGCGCCCCGGGCCTTGCCGATCCGCTGGCACGGCTCAACCAGAACTTCCAGGTGTACAAGACCCAGCTCGGGTTCAACAATCCCCAGACCGAGACGTCCCGCTTCTCGCTGCGGCAGGAGCTGTTCCGACTCAAGGACGAGTCGGACGGCGAGTGGCGCGCGGTGCTCGAACAGCACCGGGTCCCGAACATCTGGGACCTGCCCGAGTTCCGGCGCTACTGCCGGCCGTTCACACTCGAGTCCCAGGGGCCGCAACCGGCTATCGTCGTGCGTTTCCCGACCACGGTCACGTTTGGCCTGAACTTCTTCGGCTGGCCGCTGGGCGGTGGTGACAGTGCGTATGACCCGACTTACTTTGCCACCAAGATCCGTTCCGTCGGCGTCTGGTTCACCAACTACAATGGCAGCGGGTTGTCCAAGACACCGCGCGTCTACCTGATCCCCGTCGGCATCGATATACTGCGCTCGCCATCGGCGTATGACTTCCAGACGCGCGAGTGGCGCGTCGTCGATCAGTGCCTGCCCGTGCCGTATCCCATCGGTTCGTCCGACATGAACGACCCGGGCTGGATGCCGATGTTTGATTCGCTCAGCGGCACGTTCTCGGAGATCCGGCGCTTCTCGAGCCTGCGCGCCTATCACGACAGCGGCGACTTCAACCCCAGCGAGGCGATTTCAAACAGCCGCCTGATCGGGCGCTCGGTCTGGAACTCGCAGTGGATGCTGGTCATCCCGGGCGGCACGCTGCTGTTCGATCCGGATGACGGACTGGATACGTTCATCCACGGCAAGGTCATCGGTCCGAGCGGCGAACGTGACGAGAACGGCGTCAGCGACATCAAAGTGTTTTTCCAGACGTACGCGTATTCGGGCAACTGAGCGTCTGACCCGGCCGACCGGTCGGACTTGTCCGACGGGTCCAACGGGCGAAGAAACAGAGGCACTGTACCGTGAAACACCTACAACACCTGTTGCGCGCCATGCTGCTGCTGGTGCTGGCCGCGCTCGCGGCGCGAGCCATCGTTCCCGAGCCCGACATGATCCTGTTCGGGACCATGACGGTGGATGGCGTTGCCATCACCGCGGCGAACACCACTTACACCGTCGAGGTGCGCACGGCCGACGGCACGGTTCTGACCAGCTACCAGCTCGGCTCGAACGCCGAGGTGCACCCGTTCTTCTATGGGTTGTCGGTCGCCGTCGAAGCGCATGATCCGGTTGAGCGGGCCAACGCGGTCAAGTCCGGCGACAGCCTGTACCTGGTGCTCAAGAATGGCGGTACGGTTGTGATGCAGTCCACGCTGTTTGCCGCTGGCCGTGGCGTGCCGGAGCGCGTCGATTTCGGGCCGCCCGCGACCTCCGACCACGACAACGACGGTCTCAGTGACGGGGACGAGATCAACACCTACTCCACCAACCCGGACGACGCCGACTCCGACGATGACGGTGTGCCGGACGGGTTCGAGGTGGCTAACGGCACAAATCCCAACCAGAATGACGCCACGGGCGACCAGGACGGCGACGGGTTGAACAATCTCGACGAGTACACCGCCTCGCTCGTCGTCCACTACGTGAAGTACAACGCCGCGGGGAACAACGACGGCTCGTCCTGGACCCATGCCTTCACTGACTTGAAGAACGCGTTGGCCATGGCGCAGCGGAACAACCAGGTCTGGGTGGCGGCAGGCACCTACAAGCCGTCGACCGACCGGCGGGAGGCGCGCGCCGCGACGTTCGCGCTGGGTACCGACGTGCGCGTGTTCGGCGGATTCGTTGGAACCGAGACGCAGAGTTCACAGCGGAACCCGGGCGTGAACCTGACGGTCCTGAGCGGCGACATCGGGACGGTCGGCGATGACGCTGACAACGCCTATCATATCGTGACCGGCGGAAGCGGCGCCATACTTGACGGATTCACCATCACCGGCGGCAATGCGAACGGCACGGCCCCGGACAACAGCGGCGGCGGCATGCTCAACAACGGCGCGTCGCCTGCCGTCAGCCACTGCGTGTTCCTGCGCAACGCGGCGGTGAACGGCGGCGGCATCGCGAACCGGGCCGGCTCCGTTGCCGCCGTGCTCGCCTGCACGTTCCAGGGCAACACGGCCACGCTCGGTGGCGGCCTGTACAACGACGATGCCGATGTCGCGGTCACGAACTGCGTTTTCGCCGGCAATTTTGCCGCGAGCAAGGGCGGCGGTGTGTACAACGGCAACACGAGCGCTGCGGTCTTCGCCAATTGCACGTTCGGCAGCAACGGTGCGGCGACGGCCGGCGGCGCCGTCGGTAGCGCCAGTAACGCGACGCCTACCCTCACCAACTCCATCTTTTGGGGCGACACGCCGACCGAGATTGTGGACGAAGCCACGGCCGCAACGACGGTCAACCACTCGGACGTCGAGGGCGGTTGGGGTGGCGCCGGCGGCAACAACATCACCTCCGACCCGGTTTTCGACAGCGACCCGGGGCCGGGCCCCGACCTGACGTGGTATACTGCCGACGATGACTACGGTGACCTGCGGCTCCAGATCGCGTCGCAGGCCATCGATGCGGGCAGTGACGCCGCGGTGCCCGCAGGCGTCACGACGGACATCGCCGGCAACACCCGCATCCAGCGTAACCACGTGGACATGGGCGCCTACGAAGCTGCGCCGGTAGCCCCGTTCAAGTGGGGCGATGTCACCGGCGACAACATTGCCGGTACGGTCGATGCCTCGGAAGTCCTCCAGTACTACGCCGAACTGCGTGACAGTTTCAGCGGGTTCCCGGCGGTCATGCGGCCCGACTACCCCTACGGCGCCGACGTGTCCGGAGATGGTCAGGTCGGATCCATGGACGCCTCCGAGTTGATCCGGAAGAAGGCGCTGCTGATCTCGCAATTCACGGCCGACCTGAACGGTGACGGCATGGGACCAGACTACGGCGGTGGTCGTTCCAGTCCGGGCGAGGAGCGGGGCTTGCGTCATCTCAGCGTGGACTCGGTTTCCGGTGAACTCGGCGGCACGGTCAGCATTCCGGTCCACGTCGACGATGCTGCCGGCGTTTTCGGGTGTTATGTGAAGCTCACGTATCCCAGCGCCCTGGCAGCTTACGTCGGGTTTGAGCGCGGGACACTGACCGGCGGTTGGGGGAACCCGGTGATCAACACGGCAACTCCGGGGCAGGTCATTGTGGTCAATGCCGGCGGCGTCCTGAGCGGTCAGGGATCCTTGGTGGTTTTGAAGTTCTCTTTGCGGGCGACGGGTGACGGGGTTATCGGTTTGTCTCGTGTTCAACTTAACGACGGGCAGATTGCAGCCAGCGGTTCCTCCAATGTCCCGTTCTCGGTGCTGCAGCCCGGAACGCGCCGGATCATGGTCGACTCCGTCGCCGGGGTGGTCGGGACCGAGGTGCTCGTACCGGTGACGATTGACGACGCTTCGGATGTCAGCGGGTACTACGTGAAGTTCGAGTACCCGGCCACGCTCATGGCCTATGTCGGGTTGAATGTTGGGACTCTTGACGGCCAGTGGGGGTTGCCCTTGGTCAACTCGAGCACCGCGGGACGCGTGATTGTGGTCGGTTCCGGCGCCCAACCGCTGAGCGGCACCGGGAGCCTGTTTGTGCTGCGCTTCAGCCTGTTGGCGCCCGGAACGGGCGCCATGTCGCTCACGAAGATCGAACTGAATGACGGCGTCGTGCCCGTTGTGGGCAGCGTTGGCGCCGCCTGCACGGTGCGGGCGAGCGACACGGTTCCGGTGGCCACACCCCAAGAGCACCTCGTCTGTCGCAGGAATGAGCAGATCCAGATTCAACTCTCCGGCACTTCGCCGCGGCGCGATGCCTTGACCTTTGCCATTGCCGCCAATCCGATCCATGGCGTTCTGGAGGGGTTCGATGCCGTGACCGGGGTCGTGACGTACCGTCCGGCGCCGGACTACACTGGACCTGACGGGTTCACGTTCACCGCCGCGGCCGGCAGCGTCACGTCCGTCCCGGCTGCCGTGGATATTCTGGTCTACGACGGCTGGGTGGTGACTCTGCACACCAGCAGTGTCGACGTGCCCACGTTGCAGTTCGGCATCGACCTGGCCGCCTCCAACGCGTCCGACGCGGGGCTGGACCTGGCGTCGTCCCTGGTGACGGCACCAGGTTTTGTCGCCCGCAAGGGGAACGGGCCGCGCCTGCTGCGCGACCTGCGCGGCAGCGACAGTCGACGGCTCTGGCTGCTCGAGGTCCCCGGCGCGGAAGAGGGAATCCGCCTGTCATGGTCCGTGGACGGTCTGCCTGCCACTGCCCTGAAAGTCTGTCGCATCTCGGCCCCGGACGGCGATGTCGTTCCCGGGACGCTCGGGGACATGACCGCCCTGAGCGAACTGCAGTTCGGCACCCGCGAGAATGTGTTGCTCCTCATCCGGGCAGTCACGAACTTCGAGTTGTCCCTCGAGCCGGGGTGGAACCTGGTTTCGCTGCCGGTCGAACCGCTGGACGGTGCGGTGGCGCGCGTCTTTGCGGACCCCGGCGCTCCTGCTGGCAAGACGGTTCACCTCGGCGCAGTGTGGGGCGTTAACGGCACCCCTGACGGTGGAAACGCCTACGCGGCGGCGACGGTGATTCAGGCCTTGAAAGGGTATTGGGTCTATGCCGTGAAGTCGGCCACGTTGTCTGTGCCCGGCCTCCCGGCCTTTAAGACTGCCGTCTCTGTGGTTCCCGGATGGACCTTGCTTGGCCCGGCGGTCACATCGGCCGTGGTGCCGGGACAGTCGTCCGCCTCCCTGTTGTGGGGTTGGGGCGGGACCGGCTACGCGCGGGTTACTGTTATGCAGCCGGGCAAGGCGTACTGGGCCTACGCCTCGAAAGACGGTTCCCTGGAAGTCGGGGACTGATTCCCGGGTTCCCGCGCGGTCGGCAACTGGCCGGACGGGTGACAGCCGGTCTGTCAAGGTCGCTTGGCTCCCGCAGGTCATTGAGGCCCTCCCGTTCGTTGCGGTTTTGTGTGTACTGGCGCATGCCGATTTTCGGTCAGCATAGCAGGTCTGGCGTGTATCGCCTCCTCGCGGCGGTCGGTGTGGCGGTGTGTCTGCACGCGGTCAGTGTCCGTGCGGCTCAGGCGGCGGAAGCGCGGCCTGCTGCCGACCTGGCCGCCGTGCGGCAGCTTGCGGTGACTCCAGTCTCAGGCCAGGTCGGCACCGAGGTCAGTGTCCCGGTTACCATTGACGACGCCACCGGAGCCGTCGGTTTCCTGATGCGCCTGACGTATCCTGCCGCTCTGGCGCAGTACACGGGCTTCGAGCCTGGCGCGCTGACGTCGTCCTGGGGCAATCCGATCATCAACATCGGCACGCCCGGCGAGATTGTGATCGTCAATGCCGGTGTGGAAGCACTCGCGGGCACCGGGACTCTGGTGGTGCTCAAGTTCCAACTCGTCGCGGCGGGAAGTTCGACGTTTGGTCTCGCCGTGGTTGAGCTGAACGACGGCGCTCTCCCGGCTGAAGGTACGACCGGGGTTGCTTTCGATGTGACGCCGGTCCCGGGACGACAGCTCACCCTCGATCCGGTTGCGGGAGTGATGGGAACCCGGGTCGGCGTTCCCATCCTGATCAACGATGCGACCGGCGTGGTCGGCTACTGGGTGAAACTCACTTACCCGCCCGGGTTGGCGAGTTTCGCGGGGGCTCGTGCCGGGGCGCTGACCGTGGCCTGGGCGGATGCGGCAGTCAACGGCAGTACTCCGGGCCAGGTCGTCGTTGCCGGCAGCGGTGCGACCGCGTTGGCTGGCGCCGGGGCGTTGATCATTCTTGAGTTCGACTTGATCACGCCCGGAACCGGTGTGCTGGCGTTGCCCGAGGTCGAACTCAACGACGGTGCGATCGCCGCGCAGGGCGCCGCCGGCGTCGCGTTTGCGGTCAGCGACGGCATTGTGCCGCGGCAGTTCAGCGTCGACCCCGCGTCCGGGGACGAGGGCACACAGGTCGAGGTCCCGGTCCTGATCGACAACGCGACGGGCGTCGTTGGTTACTCTCTGCATCTTATCTACCCGGCTACGCTGGCGCAGTATGCCGGGGGCCAGGCGGGAACGCTGACGGGTGGCTGGAGCGCTCCGGTCATCAACAGCAGTGTCCCGGGCGAGATCATCGTCGTCGGGGCCGGTGCGACGGCGCTCTCCGGCGCAGGCTCGGTGGTGAAGTTGCGGTTCGACCTGACGACGCCTGGGACCGGAAGCATCCGTCTGGACGCGGTTGAGCTCAACGACGGTGCGACCGCCGCCACGGCCGCCGCAACCGTGCCGCTGACCGTGCGCGACACCACGGTCTACCGCCAGGCCTCGGTCAACCCCGTCGGCGCCGACGAGGGCACGCGCGTCGAAGTCCCAGTCCACATTGACGACGCGAATGGCGTTGTTGGTTACTTCCTTCGACTCACCTACCCCGCCGCTTTGGCGACCTACGCAGGGCTGCAGCGCGGCACGCTCACGGGCGGGTGGGGTAACCCGGTCGTGAATTCCGGCACCCCGGGTCAGCTCATCGTTGCGGGGTCGGGTGCCACCCCTCTCAGCGGTTCCGGATCGCTTGTGATACTGCAACTGGATCTGACGACCCCCGGCACGGGAGTCATGGACCTGGCCGAATTCGAACTGAATGACGGCGCCATTGCCGCCCAGATCGCGGTGCCCGTGGCGTTTGATGTCTATAGTCTCGGGCCGCGGCAGGTCAGCATCGCGGCGGTCTCCGCAGGGCTGGACACCGAAGTCGACGTTCCGGTGCTCATCAACGACTCGCACGAGACGCTTGGCTACGTCTGCAGGATTGTCTATCCGCACGGCTTGGCGGAGTACACGGGGTTCGAACGCGGATCGCTGACGGAGTCCTGGGGCGATCCGGTGGTCAACCCGGTGAGCGCGGGAGAACTCATCGTTGTCGGCGCAGGCGTAGAGGCGGCGAGTGGCTCGGGCAGCCTGGTGGTGCTCAAGTTCCTGACCACACACCTCGGCAGTTCGACCATCGCCGTGACGGCGGCGGAACTCAACGATGGCGCCATCGCAGCCGAAGGCGCTGCTGCGGCGACGTTCACCGTTGGTAAATCGGACCAGACCATCACGTTTGCGGCGCTTGCCGCCAGGACGTACGGTGACGCCGACTTCGTGCTCACGGCCACCGCCAGTTCCGGACTGCCGGTGACCTTCACCAGCCTCAATGAAGATGTCGCCACGGTCAGTGGCAACAGTGTGACGATGGTTGCGGGCGGTCAGGCCACGATCCGCGCCTTGCAGGCTGGCAACGGCCAGTACAACCCGGCGCCTGAAGTGGACCAGATCCTGACCGTGAACAAGGCGACCTTAACCGTAACGGCCGATGGCAAGAGCCGAGCTTACGGCGCTGCCAATCCTCCGCCTACGCTGCAGTACTCCGGTTGGGTCGGTGACGATGGCGTGGCCGACCTGGCCACAGCCCCGACCGCCGTTTGCTCAGCCACACCGACCAGCAACGTCGGCAACCACGCGATCGTCCCGGGGGGAGGGGAGGATGAGAGCTACAGCTTCACCTACGTGAACGGCACGCTGGCGGTGACCAAGGCGTCGTTGACGGCCACGGCGGAGAACAAGGCACGCGCCTACGGAGAAGCGAACCCGCCGTTGACGATTGCCTACTCCGGGTTCGTGAACGGCGAGGATTCAAGTGTTCTCGACGCATCGCCGGGAGTCTCGACCCCCGCCACTCTCGAAAGTCCTCCGGAAAACTACGCCATCCTGCTCAGCGGCGGCAGCGACAACAACTACGACCTCGAGCTGGTCAATGGTACGCTGTCCATCGGCCTTGCGGCACAGACGATCGCGTTTGCGGCACTCGATCCGGTGACGTACGGGGACCCGTCCTTCAACCTCACCGCCACGGCGAGTTCGAACCTGTCCGTCTCGTACGTCAGCCTGAACACGAGCGTGGCCACGGTGTCCGGCAGCACCGTGACCATCGTCGGCGCCGGGACCGCGACGATTCGTGCCGCCCAGGCGGGCAACGGCAACTACGAGCCGGCGCCGAGCGTGGAGCAGACGCTGAGCGTCGCGAAGAAACAGCTCAACGTGACCGCGGCCGATCAGAGCCGGAACTACGGTGCGGCCAACCCGTCGTTCAGCCTCCAGTACGCGGGGTGGGTGGGCGGTGACGGCGTTCCGGACCTCGACACGCCGCCGACGGCTGGCACGGCAGCGACGGTGACCAGCGACACCGGCACGTACGCCATCACGCCATCGGGCGGCGCCGACAACAACTACAGTTTCGCTTATGTCGACGGGGCACTGACCGTCACCCAGGCGTCGTTGATGGCGACCGCGGACAACAAGTCCCGGCCCTATGGCGACGTAAATCCCCCGCTGACGATCACGTACACCGGGTTCCTGAACGGCGACGATGCTGGCGACCTGGACACGGTGCCGGCCATCTCGACGACGGCGGTCATTGACAGCCCGGTCGGCGACTACCCGATCACGCTGACGGGCGGCAGCGACAACAACTACGACCTCGACCTGAGCGCCGGCGCGCTCGCCGTTGTCAAGGCCTCGCAGGTTATCACCTTCGGCGTTCTGCCGGGCAAGGTCTACGGTGATGCGGACTTCGCACTCGGCGCCACCGCGAGTTCGAACCTGCCGGTCTCGTATGTCAGCTTGAACACGAGTGTGGCCACGGTGTCCGGCAGCACCGTGACCCTCGTCGGCGCGGGCACAGCCACGATCCGCGCCTCGCAAGCTGGGAACGGCAACTGCGCGCCGGCACCGAGCGTGGAGCAGACCCTGAGCGTAGCGAAGAAACCGCTCACCGTGACCGCGGTTGATCAGAGCCGGAGCTACGGCGCGACCAACCCGCCGTTCCCCCTGCAGTACGCGGGTTGGGTCGGCGGTGGCGGCGTCCCGGACCTCGACACGCCGCCGACAGCCGGCACGGCGGCGACGGTGACCAGCGACACCGGCACGTACGCCATCACGTCGTCCGGCGGCGCCGACAACAACTACAGTTTCGCCCATGTCGACGGGACCCTGACCGTCACCAAAGCCCCGTTGACGGTAACCGCGGACAACAAGTTCCGGCCCTATGGCGAGGCAAATCCTCCGCTGACGATCACGTACACCGGGTTCCTGAACGGCGACGATGCAGGCGACCTGGACACGGCGCCGGCCATCTCAACCACGGCGGTCATTGACAGCCCGGTCGGCGACTACCCGATCGCCCTGACGGGCGGCAGCGACAACAACTACGCGCTCGCCCTTGTCGAGGGTACGCTGTCGGTGGGCAAGACATCGCAGGCCATCACGTTCAACCCGTTGCCGGGCAAGACCTACGGCGACGCGCCGTTCACCATCTCGGCCACGGCCAGCAGCGGTCTTCCCGTCACCTTCACCAGCCTGACCCCGGCGGTGGCCACGGTCAGCGGCGATACGGTGACGATCCACGCGGCCGGCGCGGCCACGATTCGCGCCTCGCAGGGCGGCAACGCGGAGTACGGCCCGGCGCCGACGGTCGACCGGGTCCTGACCGTGGCCAAGGCGAACCTGACCGTGACGGCGGACAACAAGAGCCGGAGCTACGGTACGGCCAATCCTCCGTTCACGCTCCAGTACGCCGGTTGGGTCGGCAGCGACGGGTCCGGTGTCCTGGATTCGCTGCCCACCGCCGGCACCGGCGCCACGGCGATCAGTCCGGTGGGCACGTACGCCATCACGCCGTCCGGCGGCGCGGACAACAACTACGCCTTCGCGTACGTGGATGGCACGCTGACCGTGACCGCGGCGACCCTGACCGTCACGGCGGATGACACGTCGCGTGCGTACGGCAGCGCCAACCCGCCGCTGACCGTGAGTTACTCGGGTTTCATGAACGGCGAGACCGTGGCGGTGCTCGCGCCGGCGCCTGTTCCGGCGACGGTCGCCGGCCCCGTCAGTCCGGTGGGGACGTACCCGATCACGCTGAGCGGCGGCAGCGCGCAGAACTACGCGTTGGTCCTTGTCAGTGGCACGCTGACCGTGACGAAAGCGGACCAGAGCATCACGTTCGACGCCCTGCCGGCGAAGACCTACGGCGACCCGTCCTTCAGCGTTGCCGCCACGGCCAGCAGCGGACTGGCGGTGACGTTCACCAGTCTGACGCCGGGCGTGATCACCGCGGACGGCACCACGGTGACCATTGTGGGCGCGGGCACGGCCACCCTTCGCGCGGCGCAGTCGGGCAACACGAACTACAACGCCGCCACGACCGTGGAGCGGAGCTTTGCCGTCGGCAAGAAGACGCTGACCGTGACCGCGGCCGACAGGAGCCGCGCCTACGGTGCGGCCAACCCCGGTTTCACGCTCGACTTCGCCGGGTGGGTCGGGGATGACGACAGCGGCGACCTGACGGCCCTGCCCACGGCCTCCTGCACCGCCACGGCGACGAGCAATGTGGGCAACTACGAGATCGTTCCTGCCGGCGGCAGCGACGCGAACTACACGTTCACGTACGTCAAGGGCACGCTGACCATTGCCAAAGCCTCGCTCACGGCCACGGCGCAGGACACGTCGCGACCGTACGGCCAAGCCAACCCGGCGCTGACGCTCAGCTACGCGGGGTTCGCCAACGGCGAGACGGCGGGCGTTCTCGATGCTGCGCCGGCGGCCGCAACCACGGCGGTGCCGGACAGCCCGCCCGGCGCCTACGTCATCACGCTGAGCGGCGGCAGCGATAACAACTATGAGTTTGTCCTGGTGAGCGGGACCCTCACGGTGACCCAGGCCGGGCAGACCATCACGTTTGCCGAACTGCCCGGCAAGACCTACGGCGACGCCGACTTCGACCTCTCGGCCACGGCGAGTTCAAACCTGCCGGTCTCGTATGTCAGTCTGAGCCCGAGCGTGGCCACGGTATCCGGCAGCACCGTGACCATCGTTGGCGCCGGGACTGCGACGATTCGTGCCGCGCAGACCGGCGACGCGAACTACAGTGCGGCCCCGGTCGTCGAGCGCGCCCTGACCGTCGCGAAGAAGACTCTGACGGTGACCGCAGACGACCAGGGCCGCACGTACGGTGCGGCCAATCCTGCGTTCACGCTGCAGTACGCCGGCTGGGCCGGTGCCGATGACACGGGCGACCTGGGCACCGCACCCACCGCCGCCTGTGGCGCCGTGCCGGCCAGCGACGCGGGCCCATACGGTATCGTCGCCACGGGCGGCGCCGACGACAACTACGACTTCGTCTATGTAAACGGGACGCTCACGGTGGCGAAGGCGCCGCTGACCATCTCCGCCGACGACACGTCTCGCGCCTTTGGCACGGCGAACCCTGAGCTCACGCTCAGCTTCGCTGGGTTCGTGCTCGGTCAGGACCGCAACGTGCTCGACGCGGCACCGACCGCCGCGACGACCGTGACGCCAGCCAGCGCGCCCGGAAACTACCCGATCGAGCTGAGCGGCGGCAGCGACGGGAACTACGCGTTCACGCTGGTGCAGGGGACGCTGACCATCACCACGGCGGCTCAGACGATCACCTTTGAGGCGTTGCCGGGCAGGACGTATGGCGATGCGGACTTCGCACTGACGGCCACAGCCAGTTCCGGGTTACCCGTGGTCTTCTCCAGTCTGACCCCGGCTGTCGCCACCGTCGCCGGCGACACGGTGCATATCGCCGGCGCCGGCCAGGCCACGCTTCGTGCCGTGCAGTCGGGCAACGCGAACTACGACCCGGCCCCGGCGGTCGAACGCACCCTCGAGGTGGCCAGGAAGAGCCTGACCGCGACGGCCGACAACAAGTCCCGAGTCTACGGCGTCGAGAACCCAACGTTGACCGTCAGCTACAACGGCTTCGTCGGCAGTGATGGCGTTGGCGTTCTCGACGAGGAACCGGTTGCCGCCACCACGGCCGCCGTGGACGGCCCGGTCGGCATCTACCCGATCACGCTGAGCGGCGGCAGCGACGACAATTACAGCTTCGTGCTGGTGGACGGCGTGCTCGAGGTCGGGCGCACGCCGCAGGCCATCGCGTTTCCCGAGATCGCCGCGAAGACCTACGGCGATGCGGACGTTGACCTCACGGCCACCGCTTCATCGGGGCTGCCGGTCAGTTTCGCCAGTTCCGACGCGACCGTGGCGACCGTGACAGGGAGTACGATCCACATCGTCGGCGCCGGAACTGCGACGATTACCGCGTCGCAGGCTGGCGACGAGAACTACGCGCCCGCCGCGAATGTGAACCGGACGCTGACCGTGAACCGGAAGACGCTGACGGTCGTGGCAGCCGACAAGAGCCGTACCTACGGCGCCGCGAATCCGGCCTTCACGCTGCAGATCACCGGTTGGGTCGGGGACGACGACGTCGGCGACCTCGCCGTTGCGCCGACCGCCACCTGCACGGCCACCCCGACGTCCCCCGTGGGGGCGTACGACATCGTCGCCGGTGGCGGGGCTGACGACAACTACGACTTCGCCTGCAACAGCGGCGCCCTGAGCGTCACGAAAGCGCCGCTGACGGCGACGGCGGACAACAGGAATCGGACCTACGCGACGACCAACCCGCCTCTGACGATTTCCTACGCCGGTTTTGTCAATAGTGAAGACAGCAGTGTGCTGGCGCCGGCGCCGACCGCCGCGACAGTGGCGGACCTGGCCAGTCCGGCCGGGACATACCCGATCACGCTGTCCGGTGGCAGTGCGGTCAACTACAGCCTGACCCTGGTCAACGGCACGCTGAGCGTCACCCAGGCGTCGCAGGCGATCACCTTCGATGCGCTGCCGGGAAAGACCTATGGCGATGCGGACTTTGCACTGACCGTTTCGGCCAGTTCGGGACTGACTGTGGCGTACACGAGCCTGAACGAGGCCGTGGCCACGATCAGCGGCAACACGGTCACCCTGGTCGGGGCGGGCAGCGCCACGATCCGGGCCTCGCAGCCGGGGAACACGAACTACAGTGCCGCGCCGCCGGTCGAGCAGACACTGACGGTCGGAAAGAAGGAACTGACGGTCATCGCGGAGAACAAGGCGTGCGCCTACGGCGCCGCGAACCCGCCGCTCACGCTCCAGTACGCCGGCTGGGTCGGCACGGACAGCGTGCAGGTCCTCGACACGCCGCCGGTCGCCGCTTGTGCCGCCACGGTCAGCAGCGACACCGGCGCGTACCCCATCACGGCCAGCGGCGGTGCCGACAACAACTACGGCTTCGCGTACACGGCCGGGACGTTGACCGTCACGCGGGCGCCCCTGACTGTGACCGCGGATAACAAGTCGCGTGCGGCCGGCGCGCCGAACCCGGCGCTCACCGTCACCTACACCGGGTTCCTCAACGGCGATGACGCAACCGATCTGGATACGCTGCCGGTCCCGTGGACCGCGGTGCTCGACAACAGCACCGACGTCGGAGGCTTCCCGATCACGTTCTCCGTCGCCGGGGACGACAACAACTACGCGCTGACACAGGTTGACGGGGCGCTGTCGGTCGGCCTGATCGAGCAGGCCATCACCTTCGACCCCCTCGGCGGCAAGACCTACGGTGACGCGGCGTTTGATCTGGTCGCCAGTATCGTCCCGGCGGACCTGGGCGTCGTGTTCGCCAGCCTGAACACGGGTGTGGCGACGGTCAGCGGCACGACGGTGACGATCGTGGGCGCCGGCAGTGCCACGATCCGCGCCTCCCAGCCCGGCGACGCGACACATGCGCCGGCGCCGAATGTCGACCAGGTTTTGGTGGTGGCTAAGGCGCCGCTGACTGCCACGGCGGACAACCAGGCACGGCCCTATGGGCAGGGGAATCCGGCGTTGACCATCACGTACAGCGGTTTTGTGAACAGCGAGACAAAGGCAGTTCTGGACGCGGAACCCACCGTTTCGACTGCGGCCACGCTCGACAGTCCCATCGGCGACTACCCCATCGTGCTGTCGGGTGGCGGCGACCCGAACTACGCGCTGGCCCTGATCAACGGTACTCTGACGGTCGGCAAGTCCCCGCAAACCATCTCGTTCGTGCAGCCGGCCGACCGGACGTACGGCGATACGGCGTTTGACGCCGGCGCGAGCAGCGATTCGGGGCTTGAGGTAGCCCTCACCAGCCTGACTCCCGCTGTCGTGACGGTCAGCGGCAGCACGGTGACGATCGTCGGCGCCGGCACGGCTACGCTGCGCGCCGAGCAGGCGGGGGATGCGAACTACGCAGCGGCCACGCCGTTTGAACGTACCTTCACGGTGGCGAAGAAGGATCTGGACGTGACGGCGGACGAGCAGGCGCGCGAGTACGGGCAGGCCAACCCGCTGCTCACGCTCACCTACGCCGGCTTCGTGCCGGGCGAAGACGAAACGTTCCTGGACGAGCAACCCGCCGTTGTGACTACGGCGTTCGTCGACAGCGCCCCCGGCGAGTATCCGATCGAACTCAGCGGCGGCAGCGATGCGAACTACGCCCTGACGCTGCACGACAGCACGCTGACCGTGACGCAGGCGCAACAGGTCATCGCGTTCCCCGCGATCGCGGGCCGGACCTACGGCGATGCGCCGTTCGCAGTCAACGCCACAGCCAGTTCCGGGCTGGCCGTCACATACGCGAGCCTGGACGAAACGGTGGCGACAGTCAGCGGCAGCACCGTGACCGTGAAGGGGGCAGGGGTGGCCACGATCCGCGCCACGCAACCGGGCAATGCGAACTACGCAGCCGCCCCGGACGTGACGCGGAACTTCACCGTGGCGCGGAAGTCATTGATCGCCACGGCCGAAAACAAGTCCCGGCCATACGGTCAGGCCAACCCGCCGCTGACCGTGGCCTACACCGGCTTTGCCGCCGGCGACAATGCCTCGGTTCTGGACCAGCAGCCGACCGTGGCCACGGCGGTGGACGCAGCCAGCCCGGTGGGCACGTACCCGATCACATTGTCCGGCGGCAGCGATGCGAATTATGCGCTGACGTTGCAGAACGGGACGCTCACGATCACCAAGGCCTCGCAGACCATCACGTTTGCTGCGCTCGAGGTCAAGACGTACGGCGCCGCCGCGTTTGCCCTCACCGCCACCGCCAGTTCGGGACTGCCAGTCGCCTTCTCCAGCCTGAACACGTCGGTCGCGACCGTGGCCGGCAGCACGGTGACCATTGTCGGCGCGGGCACGGCCACGATCCGTGCCGCGCAGGCGGGTGACGGCAACTACGCCGCGGCGCCGAACCTCGACCGAGTCCTGACGGTGAACAAGAAGATGCTCACCGTGTCGGCCGACAACGGCAACCGCATTTATGGCGCGCCCAACCCGGCGTTCACGCTGACCTACACCGGCTGGGCTGACACCGACCTGGTCCGGACCCTCGGCACCTGGCCAACGGCCACGTGTGAGGCCGTAACAACTTCGTCTATAGGAGTTTATGCGATTATTCCAGCCGGCGGCGTGGACCGTAAGTACAGCTTCACCTACGTCAACGGCACCTTGACCGTGACCCAGGCGCCGCTGACGGCGACGGCGGACAACAAGTCACGTCCGTACGGGCAAGCCAATCCGGTCTTTACTATCACCTACTCGGGATTCATGAACGGCGAGACCGCCGCGGTTCTGGACGTGGCGCCCGGCATCTCGACGCTCGCCACGGTCGGCAGCAATGTCGGCACGTATGCGATTACGCTATCCGGCGGCAGCGACGGCAACTACGCACTGACGCTGGTGAACGGGACGCTGACCATATCGAGGGCGGGGCAGACGATCAGTTTTGCCGCACTGTCGGGCAAGACGTACGGGGATGCGTCGTTCGGTGTGACCCCGACCGCCAGTTCCGGGTTGCCGATCTCGTTTGTCAGTTCCGCTCCTGCGGTTGCCACGGTCGCGGGCAGTACGGTCTCCATCACGGGTGCGGGTTCGACGACCCTCACCGCTTCACAGGCCGGCGATGCGAACTGGCTTGCCGCGCCGGATGTGCCGCGGACGCTGGCGGTGGCGAAGAAGGCGCTCGTGGCCCGGGCGGAGGACAAGACGCGACCCTACCTGGCTGCGAATCCGGCGTTGACCATTGCGTACTCGGGTTTCGTCAGCGGCGAAGATCACGCCGTGTTGGACCAGGAACCGTCCGCATCAACGCTGGCGCCGCCAACCAGTCCGGTGGCCGCGTACCCGATCACGCTGTCCGGCGGCAGCGACGGCAACTACGCATTGACCTTGGTCAACGGCACGCTCACGATCACGCCGGCCGGCCAGACGATCACCTTTGACCCGCTGGCGGACCGGGCGTACGGCGACGCGGCGTTCAATCTCTCGGCCAGTGCCAGTTCCGGGCTGGCGGTGACGTTCACGAGTCTGAATAACGACGTGGCCACGGTCAGCGGCAGCACGGTGACGATCACCGGCGCCGGGACGGCAACGATCCGTGCCACGCAACCCGGGAATGTCAACTACGGCGCCGCACCGCAGGTGGACCGGACTCTCACCGTGCACAAGAAGACGTTGACCGTGACGGCGCACAATAAGAGCCGCAACTATGGCAGTGCGAACCCCGCATTCACGCTTCAGTTGTCCGGTTGGGTCGGCGGCGACGGTTTGGCCAACCTTGCCACGGTCCCCACAGCCACCTGTATGGCCACCGTAACCAGTAACACAGGCGACTATCCTATTGTCCCCGTCGGCGGCGTGGACGAGGACTACGACTTCACGTACATCAACGGTATCCTCTCCGTGGCCAAGGCGTCGCTGACCGCGACGGCGGACGACCAGTCGCGCCAGTACGGGCAGCCCAATCCGCCTCTTACCGTCAGGTATGCGGGTTTCGTGAACGGTGAAAACTCCGCCGTTCTTGATACACTCCCCACGGTTTCCACGACCGCCACAGTTGCCAGTCCGGTCGGCGACTACGCGATTCGACTGAATGACGGCAGCGACGGCAACTACGCATTGACCTTGGTCAACGGCACGCTCACGATCACGCCGGCCAGCCAGACGATCACCTTCGACGCGTTGTCCGACAAGACCTACGGCGCGGCGGCGTTCAACCTGACAGCCAGCGCCAGTTCCGGGCTGCCGGTCACGTTCACCAGCATGAACAACGATGTGGCCACGATCAGCGGCATCACGGTGACAATCGCCGGCGCCGGAACGGTTACCTTGCGGGCCACGCAGCCCGGCAACGCCAACTGCAGCGCCGCGCCGCAGGTGGACCGTATTCTCATTGTTGCCAAGGCGACGTTGACTGCGACGGCCGACAACCAGTCGCGTGCGTACCGGACCGCGGACCCGGTCTTCGCGATTTCCTACACCGGTTTTGTGAACGGCGAGACGGCGAGCGCACTCGACGCGCTGCCGACGGCGGCGACGACGGCAACGTTCGACAGTCCGCCGGGCGTGTATCCGATCACGCTGTTCGGTGGCAGCGATGCGAACTACGATCTCAGCCGGGTCGGCGGCACGCTGACGATCATCAATCTGTCGCCGGTTATTGAGCAGGCCGGACCGTTGTGCGTAATCATGGACGAGAACGGTGCGCCGCGGCCGTGGGCGGCGCCTGTGCTGACCGCATCGTACGACGGCGCGGGAGTTCTGAATTGGTCGCTGCTCAGCAGTCCCAAGCATGGTCTTGCCACGGTCCGCGGCACCGGTGGGGCGCCGACGGTGTTCCACTATGCACCGGCGGCGGACTGGTGCGGCACGGACCGGTTCAGCGTCCAGGTCACTGACGGGTTCGGTCTGGGCGACGCGATCGAGATCGAGGTGAGGGTGGCCCCCAGCGACGCGCAGGGCCTCGTGGTGTCGGCACCGGATCTCTGGGTGGTTGAGGGCGAGACGGCGTCGTTCAGCGTGTGTTTGGCTGCGCGCCCACTGGGCGCGGTGAACGTGAACGTGACGGTCGCGGGCCGCGCCGGGGCGGTGTCGGTCCTGGATCACGCGGCCATGGTCTTCTCGGTGCACAACTGGAACGTGCCGCAGACGGTGTTGGTGCTCGGGTGCGACGACGCGGATACCACTGACGCGTCGACGGTTCTGAATATTGCCGACAGCCAGCAGGCGCTGGTGGCGCGCGATCTGTCCGTCACCGTACTCGACGACGACCGCCAGGGCATCTGTGTTTCGGCGCGGAGCTTGGCGGTGGCCGAGGGCGGGCAGTGCACGCTTGGCGTATCCCTGATGCAGGCGCCGACTGGGCCCGTCACAGTGGATGCCTGCTGGGTCTGCGGCGCGGAGTACATCGCGCTGTCCGGGCGCCAGAGCCTGACGTTCGGCCCGGGCGACTGGAACACGCCGCAGACGCTGACGGTCTCGGCACCGGACGACGGGGACGTCGAGGACCGGTTCGCGCGCCTGCAACTCAGTGCCACCGGTGTGGAGGACATCTTCGTTGATGTGCAGGTCCTGGACGGCGGGGCGACGCAGGTCCTGAACCTGGAGCCCGGCTGGAACCTGATCTCGATCTGTGTGGACGCGGGAACCGCAACCCTGGCGAGCCTGTTCTCGCCGCCCTGCGTGGGCGCCATCTGGCGTTGGGATGCACTCTTGCAGGGGTATGTCAACGCCAGAACTGAGCCGGTCGAGCCTTTGGTGGGATACTGGGTGTACTGTGGCACGCGCGCAACGGTGCAGGTGGTGCTGCAGGGCGAGGCGCTGCCGCCGGTGCGGCGCGACCTGAGCCCGGGCTGGGACCTGATCGGCCCGCTCGACGACTCGCCTAAGCGGCAGACGCCCGGACTGCTCGGCGGCGTCTGGGTGTGGACCGGTGGCGACCTGTGGGGCTGCAAGGACGGCTACCTGTCGGCGGCCGGACACGAAACGCCCGACCTGTGGGGCTATCACGACGGGAAGATGTTCAATTTGGACGACGCACCGGAGCAACTCCCGGCGTGGCAGGAACAGGGCGTGCTGATGCAGGGCCACGCGTACTGGGTCGAGGCCGTGGCCACGCACCCGTGGTATCCGTTCCTGTTCTGGGACGGCGTGCCGCTGCCCGACGGGGCAGGCGACTATGCCGCCTACCAGGTCGAGATCTGGGACGGCGAACCGGACCTGCCGGACAGCGTGCGGCTGGCCGTGCTGTATGTGGACGAGGCGCAAGCCGCGCCGTGCGACTGGTTCCGGGCCGGTGCCGCGGGACTGCTGCCCGGCGGTTACGCCTGGCGCTACCGCGGCCGGGTCCCGCAGACCCAGGCGTTTGAGAGCGGCTGGCATGCGCCGTCAGGACGGCAGCGCGGGCCGCTGGCGGTGGCTGACTACGGTTATGCGTCGCCGCCTGCCGATCTCTCCGTGGCGGACTTGGGCAACGGCTGCTTCGAAATCGGGTTCCGCGTCGAGAATGCGCAGGGCTACCGGGTCGACATCACCGGACCGAACGGGTTCCGCCAGGCCTGGTCCAGTCCCTTCCTTCCCGACGAGTTTGGTGTCATTCCGATCAACCGTGATCAGGTCGTGACGGTGCAACTCCCCGGGTCGGGCGTGTACACCTGGCAGGTCTGCGGCTACAACCCGCTGGACACGGCCGAGAGCGTACAGGCGTGGCAGACCGGCTCTGATCTGGTGGTCCCGGCTGGCACGAGTGTCGTGCCCGTTGTTCTGACCGCGCCGGTCGCGGTCTGGCCGGTCGACGGCGATGTGATCCACATTGCCGCCGATGGCACAGGCTGGGTCGAGTTGAGCTGGCAACCGGTGTCTGGCGCCGTCGACTACCTCGTGTACCTGGGGGCGGACGGCCAGGGCACTCTGTACAACTACGAGCAGGTCGGCAATGTGACGCGACTCAGGTTGCGCCTGCCCCCGGGCTGTTACCTGCTCAGTGTGCAGGCCGTGAGCGTGGCCGGGAGCACCGGCCCCGCGGTGGTGCGGCACTTCACCGTGCTGGGTGCGGACACCGCACCGGTGGTCACCGGTGTCGAACGGGTGCCGGACGATCCGCACCGGCTCCGCATCTTCAGCAATGTGGACAGTGCGGAAGTGGCGACCGTGCTGCTGGCGGTTTTCGACCCCGCGACGGCCACGTGGATCCAATGCACGACGGAACTGGACCCCGCCAACCGCACGGTGCGCTGCGCGGAGCGCACGTTCGGCGTTGGCGACACGATCTGCATCCAGCTCGTCGCCACCGATGGGCAGCAGAGCACGGCTCGAGTTCTGAATCTGGAGTAACAACGTTGAGGGTGCATCGGAACAGACTCGCCTTGGTGTGCGTGGCGCTGCTGCTGAGCGCGGTGCTCGTGCGCGCCGACGAATGGCGGCTCAGCCTGGGCGTGGCCTGGCGCAGCTTCGGCGACGTGCAGTTCGAGCCGTTCGCGCTGCGCAACTGGAATCCGGTCCCGTCCCCGGCGCCGTTCGGGTTCCAGCAGTTCGACAACGCGGTGCTCGGTGGTTACAACGTAGTGGCCGGGCAGACGCTGGACGCGGACACGGCTGCGTTCACAGGCGCCGCCGCCGATCTGGACCCGGCCGGGCACTGGACGCCGGTGCTTGGACTGGAGCGACGGCTCTGGCGCCGCGGCCGGCTCGAACTCGGTCTGGTCGCGGACATGCAGTACGCGCACCTCTCGGCCGCGGGATCGGCAACCGGCGATGCGGCCGACCCGGGAGCGTTCGACGCATGGTATTACCGATACCAGATTTACGACCCAGGCAGCGGACTTCGCATCGATCCACAGCCGCCGCTCGGCGGTTGGCCGCAGGGACCGTTCCCCGGGTTCTCGAACCTCACCTCCGCCGTCGTGAAGCAGCGGTTTGAACTCGACGCGCTGAGCCTGGACTTCGGCGCCACCGCGGCGATGTGGACCGGTCGCGTGCGCTGGCAGGTTCGCGGCGGCGTTTCCGCGAACGGGTTCCAGACTGAATCCAGCCGCGTCGAGTCCGCACGCTGGCGCAAGCCCGGCAGCACCGAATACGAGAGCTACCGGATCGAGGATGACGACCGCACTGAAACCGTGCGGTTCGGGCACTTCGCCGCCCTGGGCGTGGACGGCGCTCTGACGCCGTCCTGGTCCGTGGGCGCGATGTTGCGCTACGACTGGGTCAACGGCACCGCCGCCACGGACCACGCCAGTCTCGACCCGGACGGCCACAGCTTCCTGCTCAACGTGACGTACTCGTTCTGAGTGCGCCGTCACCCCGTGCCGTTGGGTGGTCCGCGGACGCGCCAGAGAACCACGTCCCCAGAACCGCCTTCCGGGGGCACGAGTTGGGGGGGGGCAGCGGGACCTGCCTCGCGCTTCCCTGACCCCTGACTCGCCGCCCTGGCCGCATCGCGTGGGGAACATGTGGAGAGTGTGCCCGCGGCGGTGTTACGCAAATTGCTGACCGTGCACGGGGCCATCGTTCCGGAACCTGCCACGGGCCTGGCAGCGCCTGATCCCTGAACGCTGCCCCCCTCCCTCTACTCCCCATCCGGATTGAGCAGAGCCCAGTCGGCGGGGGGATCGCCGAAGTCGGGGACGGGCATCGGTTCGCCGTCGCGCAGTGCGGACTGGTGTCCGATCAGGCCCGGCAGCATGTATCTGGCTGCGGCCCAGACGTGATTGGGCGGCAGCTTGTTGGCGGTGGCCGCCTTCACGAAGTCATCCACCAGGAACTGGTGCGAGCCATTGTGCTGAAAGCCGGTGTAACCCGCGAACTCCTTGGGCAACCGCGCGACATTGTGGATGCGCGAGAAGCCGCTGTCGTACTTGGCGTTGAGACTGCGCTGGCAGTAGTCGGGCAGGTCCCGCTCCGTTTCGAAAAGGGTCGAGTTGATCTCCGCGCTGACGTCCGTCAGGGTCGTGGGCGCGCCGTCGTGCACTTCCTGCAGGACGTGGTGCCGGGAACTCATCTCGTATCCGCCCTTGTTGCCATACATGCAGGTGATGTAGGAACTTGGGCGGCGCGTGCCGACGCGCCTGAATTCGTTGATGCGCCCCACGCCACCGCGCGACAAACGGACGAGCATGGTCTCGTTGCTGAACGGGTTGTCCCAGTTGTTCTTACCTTCGCCATAGATGCTGTCATTGCCGTGATCGCGGTACCCGAGTGCTGTCACCTTGGTGGCATGGTCGGCGACGGCGGAGATCAGCATGGCGGTGGAGTGAGTGGGGTAGAAGAAGGGCGGCAGTCCGGCCACGCGCCGCCAGTTGTCGCCCTCTTCGCGCTGGTAGTAGGGGTAGAACTCCGATATGTCGTGGTGGTACTGCGCCTCGCCGTAGACGAACTCGCCCAGGCGTCCGCTCCGGAACATCTTCCGGCAGAACATGGCGCAGGGGAAGTAGTAGCAGGTTTCGCCGATCATGTAGATCAGGCGTGTGCTCCGGACCAGGTCGACGATCTCATGGATTTCCTCGACGCTGTTGCCGGTCGGCACGGCGCAGTAGACGTGCTTCCCCGCCTTCAACGCCTGAGTCACCACCGGGCCATGCAGGTGCCTCGGCACAAAGACCGCGACGCAGTCGACATTCGACCGGCGCAGCATGTCGTCCATGTCCGTGTAGGCTTCCGCGACCCCGAACTGCTTTGCCTTCTCCGCCAGGCGATCCGGCTTGCGGTCGCACAGCACGACTTTCTCCACCAGCGGATGGAGCCTAAAGAGCGGGATGAAGCTACTCGCGAACCCGCCACATCCGACGAATCCAACTCTGAGTCCCATGGTCTCGGTCCTCCTTCAGCGATTCGTACTGTTTTCCATCGGGACCAGGCCTGCCGATGCAGGGCAAGGCTCCAGCCTTGCCGAATGCCTCGTCTGTGTGAGGCGAATGTCTCCCCCCGCCGAGGGCACGTCTCTCGCCTCGCTGTCGGCATGCATAGTGACTGCCTCGGAGACTGCAAGGCTGGAGCCTTGCCCTACGTCCGCGGAGTGTTGCGGTCATCTCACGACACAACGGATATGCGAGCTGCGAGGTCCGCGGTTCGCGCCAGAATCTTGCGACGGTGCTCGCCGGTGAAGCGGAATGCCGGCAGGTGCACACCCACGGCGCCGATCACCGCGCCGTGTTCCTGAACGGGGCAGGCGACCTTCGCCACCTCGCCCGAATCGTCCTGGTAGACGGAGACCCCCGCTTTGCGGATGCCGGTCAGGCGAGTCTCAAGCGCACTGCGGGTGCAGTCGGGCAGGCCATTCTGCTCAACGAACCGCTGCCGCTCCTCGGGTCCCATGTGCGCGAGGAACAGCCAGATCGACGCGGAGTCATACGCCTTTTCGGCCAGCCTGAGCGCCTGGCGGTCAAGCTGCACGCGGCCCCGTGTCCCGTTGAGCTCCAGCAGGACGAGTCGCCGCATGCCGGCCATGGCGGTCAGGACGACCCATTCGCCCAGTTCCTCCGCAACGTTTTTCATCTGGGGTTCGGCACGGCTCACCAGGTCGTTGCGGTACGCGCCGTTCCGCACCAGGTAGTAGGCCATGGGCCCGAGCTGGTACCCCTTGCGCGGCCCCGCACGCTTCAGGTATCCGCGCTCGACCATGGTATTGACCAGGTGCGAGCAGGTCGCCGGATGCAGTCCGGTGTCCCGGGCGAGGTCGCCCAGGCCATGGCTCAGTTCCGGCTGATCGGACACGCGTTCCAGGACATCGAACGCCCGCTGCAGAGATTGGAGTAATTTCATAATGGGAAATATGATGTATTAGTTAACTGACAATGGGATAATTAAACCCGCGAGGGGCGGGTTGTCAAGGGCGACGTAGGCTTCTTTTCGACCTGTGCAAGCAGCGGATCGAGTCCCGTCACCTTCCGACCGTACCGCGGGCGGCCCTCCGCCCGTTTCACGGCACACACGTAGCGCAAGGTTCGGATGGCGGGCGGAGGGCCACCCGCCGTACAGTCAGTCAGGGGAGGCCGTCTGGGCTGGCACCGCGACCTACCCGGCCTCACTCTGCTTGCACAGGTCGCTTTTTTTGGGGGGGGCTGTGCAACAACGGGAGCGAGACCGGGTCGGTCGCGGCGCCGGCTAGGAGGGCTACCCGCCGTACGGTCGGAATCGGTCTGGCAAGCCGGGCGGCTTGGTGATCGCCATCCGTGGCGACGTCAGCGCGGGATGCGGCGTGCACGAGCGTGCGTGTCTCGGCCGACGTGTACGGCCGCGTGGTGTGCCGGTTGGTCAGACCTCTTGCGGGGTGTCGATCTGGAGCGATGTTACCTTTCCCATGAGCAGTGTCGGTCCAACGCTGATTCTGGCACCCATCCGCGGGGTCACCGATGTCCTTTACCGGAACACGTTCGCGCGCTGTTTCGGCGGGCTCGATCGCGCCGTCGCGCCGTTCATTCACCTGCGGCGTGGCCACGGGCTGCGTCCAGCCGACCGGCAGCAACTCGCGCCGGAGCACAACCGTGAGTTGCCGGTGATTCCGCAGGTCCTTGCGCATTCTCCGGCGCTGTTTGCCGCGGTCGTGCGTGGGTTACACGACCTTGGACATGGTGAGGTGAACTGGAATCTGGGCTGTCCGCAGCCGACGGTGGCTGGGCGCGGGCGCGGGGCTGGCCTGCTGCCGCACCCCGAGCGCATTGCCTCGATCCTGGAACAGGTGTTGGGCCAGTGTCCCGTCCGGCTTTCGGTGAAACTGCGCCTGGGCTATCGGGATCCGGACGAGTTCCTGGCCGTGCTCGACGTGCTCAACCGTTTCCCGCTGAGCGAAGTGATCCTGCACGCGCGCACCGCGGCACAGCTGTACGGCGGCACGGTGGATGTGGAGCGGGCCGCGCGTGCCCTCGAGCTCTGCCGTCATCCGTTTGTCTACAATGGCGATATCAATACGCCCCAAGGTTTTCGCGATCTGTGCCGCCGGTTGCCCGGGGCGGCCGGGTGGATGCTCGGTCGTGGCGTTCTCATGTGCCCGTTCCTGCCCGCCCAACTCCGGGGTACACCCCTGCCGTCGGCTGAGGTGCGCCGTGAAAGACTGCGCGATTTCCACGCCCAGCTTCTGGACGGCTATCGGCAGCGGCTGTCCGGCCCCGCGCACTTGCTGAACAAGATGAAGGAACACTGGGCGTACCTGGCGTTCTCCTTCGCCGCGCCGCAGGAGGTGCTCGCCCGTATCCGCCAGAGCCGCGCCCCGGACGCCTATCATGATGCCGTGGCGAGGGTGTTCGATCAACCCCTCGACGGGCTCGGAGCCGGGGACCGTTAGGAGGCTGACGCATCGCCTTGCCGTGGCTGTGCCGAGTTGTCGAGATGGTGTCATTGGCGTAAGCGAAGTAAACAATCCAGAGCGAAACTGTTTACTGTGGTAAACAATGATGAGATACGAAGCATGCCGGCGGTCGTGGCCGCTCAAACGGTGCGTCTTGGTTCGGATGTCCCTTGGCACGCTGGTGGACTGAGCCCACAAGTGACAGACGTTGCCACAGGCCGCCCCGCCGCCGGCGTCACGCTTGCCATCCCTTCTGCGGGTCATACTGTATGATAAGTGTGGCGGCGACAGAAACACATGGCATTTCCAAACACATAGGGCTGCGTGCACAAATGAGACTACAGCAGAACCAGACCTGGCAGCAGGGCGACCAGTACATTCGCATTGTTCGTCTGGAGCGGCTGAAAGTGGAATATAAGGCGATGAAAGACCTCTTCACCATGGAGGGAAAGCATCACCAGGTCACCAAAAAGGAGTTCTGCCGCCTGCTGAAAGGCGCGGTGCTGCTACCTCCCGCTGAGACCCCGACCGCACAGGATCGGCCGCAGGTGTCACCTGCGGCTGCCTCCCGGTCATCTCAGATGTGATTCGGATCCTTCCGCGTCGCCGGTCGCAAGGACGGTTGCGGTGCGCAGCGGCCTGTGAACCTCGCCTGCAAAGGCAGGTTTCCGGCGCCCGCGAGGGCGCGGAGGGAGTGGCCCTCACTGCGAAGCAGTGGGCTGCAGAGAACAGGCGTATTCTGAGGCATTGGTGACACCTTTTCCCTCTGGCGACACTTTCCCGTACAGGTCGAGAGTAGACCGAATGGTTTTCCTTCAGTAAGGTTTAGCGGTGACGAACGGCTACAGTAGCGGGCCTCGGGAGGGCAGCGCAGAATGAGAATCCCTGAAGTCTGGTCTGTCGTACGAGCTTTGACGGGTCGCGTCAGCGGACGGTTCGTTGCCGTGCTTTGGGCATTCCCGGTTCTCGCGGGATTTGCCGCCGCGCCGCCGCCGATCTCCGTCTCTGCGGAGAACCTTCGGCCGCTGCCCGAGGTCAAGGTTGCCGTGTCGGTCAACCTTCTGCCCAACCCCAGTTTCGAGCGTGGTGTTCCCGGCATTCTGACCGAGTACTGGAGCCGGTTCGGCGAGGTCAACCGCGCGTGCGTGAAGAGCGGCAGCGTCGACGGTGGTGCGTTCGACGGCAACCGCTCCGCCCGCGTGGCCGCGGGTGAGACGCTGTGCATTCCGACCGAACATCCCGGGTTGCCCAAGGAGGAGTTCGTGCTTTCGGCGTACGTGCGGCTTGCGGACGGCGCACCGGCGGCAACGACGCAATGCCGGGTGGGTCTGTGGGTGAAGGTTGACGTGGACGACGGCCGGCCGAAACCGGAGACCTGGGAAAAGGTTGTACCGGTTACCGCGGAGTGGCAGCGGGTCGTGCTGCCGGTCAAGGTCGATCGGGTGCTGGACCTGAACAGATGGGGGATTGTCGGGGCGCTTTTCGAGGCCCGGCTTGGGGCTGAAGGCGGTGACGTACTCGTCGATGCGGTCCAGCTCGAACAGAACACCGACGCGACCGCGTTCGCGGGTGAGTGTGTCGCCTTGCCCGGCGTTGCCGCGGTCCCGCCGAAGCTGGATGAGTTGGCCGTGGTGATGCGGGCGCTGCAGGCGCCGCCCGAGGGAGTGCCGGCGGAAGCGGCGCCGGGTGAGATGCCCCTGACGGTCAGCCTGCCGCGGGATGCGTCGGGGGGTGTGTTCGCCAGCGGGGGCGTGCCGTTCGCGCGCGGTGTGCTGTTCCGTTGCGAACAGGTGCGACTGGAAGATGCCGAGGGACGTCCCGTCCCACTGCAGACTGAGGTCTTGGCGCGCTATGCCGCGGACGGCTCGATTCGCAGCCTGTACGTTGTCTTCCCTGTGATGGTTTCCGGCGCCGTGGCCGTTCCGCGCTTCACCTTGCGGTTTGGCGGTCCGGCAGCACCGCCGGTCGATGCGGCACGAGTCGCGGTGACTGAGGGGGCCGCCGATGTGACCGTGGTGACCGGCCCGCTGAAACTGGTCCTGAGCCGGGGGAGCTTCCGCCTGTTCGACGGCGTCTGGTTCGACGCGGACGGTAACGGTGAGTTCAGCGATGGCGAGCGGGTAATCGATGCCAGTCAGACGGGCGGCTGCCGTGCTCTGGGTGATGCCGGCGAAGACTGGGATTCGCGGCGTGATCAACCGGTCCTGGTTGTCGAGCGGGCCGGGCCGGTGGAGGCGGTCGTTCGTGCTCAAGGCTGGCACCGCGATGCGGAGAGGCGCGGGCGGCTCGGCTACATCGTCCGCGTCAACGCCTACGCCGGATCGTCAAGTCTGAAGATTGAGCACACCTTCGAGAACCTGACTCCACCCGCTGCACCGGCCTTGGGCCTCAGCGGGGTCACGTTCATGCTGCCGGTCGGGCCGGTTGCTGACGTGGTAACCGGTGCCGACACCGAGCGGTTGCCGGTCGGCGGTGCTCTGCGTGTGCTGCAGACGATGCGAGGCGATGAGGTCTGCGGCGCAATCACCCGCGACGGCATCACCGAGTGGCGCGATCGTGAACTGGACGGACGATTCCTGTTCACCGCGGCCCACGCCGCGGTGGGGTTGCGCGTGGCGGACTTCGCCGCCAATGCACCCCTGGCGATCGCCGTTGACCCCGACGGCGTCAGCGTCGAGCTTTGGCCGACCCGGGAAGTGAAAACGCTGGCGCTCTCCCACGGCGTGGGAAAGACGCACCGGATGTGGCTGGGGTTCGCGGCACCGGGCGGTGTGCCCGAGTTGCCCGTTGGGCCGGTGCGAGTATTTCCGGATCCGGCTCGCGCCTTGCCGACCGAAGCGTTCGTCTGGGGCGTCCCGCCCGCAGGCAGCCCGTACCCCGCGTTCGAAGCGGCACTGGGGCACAGCTTCGAGTTGCAGGGCGCCGCCGACGAGGTTATTGCAGCGCGTGGCAAGTTCAACGTCGGTGACTGCATGAGCCGGGGCGGGTTCTGGCTGAACAACGAAACGGCTGTCCCGCGTGCCTGGTTCCTGCAGTACCTGCGCACCGGCGACCGACGGCTGTTCAACACCGCGGAGCGGGCTGTCTGGCACACGATGGACGTGGACATGGACCGCGTCACCGGCGGACAGTACGTGCACAACATCCACCATGCGCTGGGGCGAACGACGCACAGTTCGCACAACTACGCCGAGATCCTGACACTCCACTACCTGCTCACCGGTGACGCATTGTCCCTGGACTGCGCCCGCCGCAACGCGGTGCTTTGCCGCGAGTGGGTGACCAAGAAGTGGAACACCGGGCGTGGTCACGGCTGGCCGGCCTGGCACATCGCCGAGATGTGCGATGTCACGTGCGAGAAGATCAACGTGGACGCGGCCCTGGCCATTGTTAAACGGTTCCGGGAAAGCGTCAAAGTGGAGAACGGCGTGCGCACCTCGCTGTCGGGCGAAGGCGGGTTGCTGTACGGCGGCACGAACCTCAACGCGCTGTTGCGGATCCACCGTGCCACGGGCGATGCCGACGCGCGTGCCGTCTTCCTTGACGAGCTCGACTACACCATCGAGCACGTGCAGGCGAAGGGCGAGTGGGCGTTCCAGGGGCGGACGCTGATGATGGTCGAACCCATGGTCTACGGCTGGCGACTCACGGGCGACCGCAAGTATGTCGACCAGGGGCTGGCGGCACTGCTCGCCGGTGCGGCAGCGAGCGGCGGTCGCGACCTCGACTTGGCGATGGGCGCACCGCTCGTCGCCGCGGCGGCGCCGTTGGGCATGGCCGAACCGTCAACGCTCATTGCGCAGCCGTGGGGCTTCAAACGTCAGCATGCGATGTTCATTCAGGAGGACACGGATGCGCCGCTCAAGGTGGAGTACAAGCGCCTGGCCACCGGTGGCCGCAGCAGCGAGTGGTGGCTCAAGTTGCAGGCCCCGGACGGGCAACTGGTAAAGGACGAGAAGTTCGCGGCCATGGGTGACACGGCAGGCAGCTTCGAGTTGCCGGCGGACGGTAAGGTGGGCGTCTGGCGGCTCGACGTTCACCAGGGCTACCCGGCCATGGTCGACTTTGCCTTCAATGTCAGCAAGGTCGTGCTGCAGATCGACCCGGCCATGTGGCGGTTCGTCTACACCCCCGAGCTCTATTGGTTCAGTGTGCCGCCCGAGGCAGAGAGCTTCGTCATCGCCGTGAAACAGTATTTCGGTGACGGCCCGAGCGCACTGGTCATCTACGGTCCCGACGGTGAGACGGTGCAGACTCAGCGTTGGGAGCCGCCCGAAGCAGGGGAACGGCCATGGCTGGAAGTTCGGATCGCGGTGCCGCCGGCGGCGCGCGCCCGAGTGTGGAGCATGCTCGTGGCCGTTGGCGGACAGTTCCAGTTGCGCATGGACGGCATTCCCCCATTCGTCGCCGGGACGCGCGATGCCGTGTTCACTCCGCCGATGTGGAATGGCGCGCCGGGTCAGTGAGGCGCGGGTTCGGTGCGCACTTCGCAATCCGCGTGGATGTCGAGCGCGGCAACGCCCTGATCACGGCGCTCGCCCTGGTCAGTCAGCCGGCCTCTCCACGGCCGCTACGATGTCCTCGACCTGGGGCAGGAGACTGTGGACCAGTTCGCTGGCGAACGGGACCGGGGCGAACTTGGGGTGGACGCGGCGTAGCGGCGCTTTCAGGGAACGGAAACCTTTCTCCATGACCAGGGCCGCGATTTCCGAGGCGACGCTGCACGGCGCGTAGGCTTCCGCTGCGGTCACGAGCCGGCCCGTCTTGGCCACGGACGCGAGGACCGCTTCCTCGTCGAGCGGCAGGATGGTTCGCAGGTCGACGACCTCGGTGTCAATGCCCTTGGCGGCCAACTGCTCGGCGGCCTGGAGCGATTTCTCCAGCATGGAGCCGTACGTCACGATTGTGGCGTCTTTGCCGACGCGCCGGATTGCGGCCTTGCCGATGGGGATGGGGCCGTCTGCGTCTGTGATCGTCTCGCGGATGCCCGAGTGGCGCGCCTCGCAGAACAGGACCGGATTGTCGTCGCGGATGGCGGCCAGCATCAGGCCTTTGGCGTCGCGCGGCGTGGCGGGCGTGACCACTTTCAGCCCGGGAATGCCGGCGAACCAGGACTCGAGGCTCTGGCAGTGCTGCGCGGCCATACCGGGGCAGGCCCCGAACGGGCAACGGATCACGAGCGGGACCGATGCCGCACCGCCGAACATGTAACGGATCTTGGCCGCCTGGTTCACGATCGGGTCCATGGCGAAGGTGACGAAGTCGCCGAACATGATTTCGACGATGGGCCGCAGTCCGGCCAGGGCCGCGCCGACGCCCACGCCGGTGAAGCCGGCCTCGGCAATGGGCATCTCATAGCTGCGATCGCCGAACAGCCCTTCCACACACTCGCCCAGGTAGACGACGGTCGGATCGCGTTCCATCTCTTCCTTGACCGCGTCCATCACGGCTTCGCGGATGTTCATCTCTCGTGGCATGGGGTTACTCCTGATCCTAACCAACTCCGGGTGGTGTGTGGCCATGGGACAAGGCCTGAGGGTCTGTGGTATTGCCAGGCGTAACACCAAGCTGGCCCCAAGCCGGCCCGCGAGGACGCGGGCGCTCCATAAGGTTGCCTTTCTGGGAACGGCTCTCTCGTCTCCGGGCTACTCCTCCAGGTACTTGCTGACCACGTCGTTGCCAACCGTGATGCCGGTGGTGCCCGCGGTCGTGCTCGCTCTCGGGCCGGTTGATTCGCTGTAGACGTCGGAGGTCACTTCTTCGGGGCGAGGGGCGGGGCTGGCCATGGCGAACGCCACGGCGGCGTCCAACTCGCGTCGAAGTTCTTCGGCCATGGATTCCAGTTCGGCTTCGCTCGCCATGCCTTCACTGCGGAGGCGTGCTGCAAACAGGGCAATCGGGTCGCGCGCTTTCCACGCCGCCACTTCCGCTGGATCCCGCGGATCGCCCCAGATGCCGCAGTGCCCGAAGTACCGGTACGTCTTGCACTCGAGCAGCGTCGGGCCCGCGCCACTCCGGGCCCGCTCGAGCGCCGTGGCCGCCTCGCGGTACACGGCCGTCACGTCCTGGCCATCCACGATCACACCCGGCAGGCCGAGGCCGTGGGCGCGCGCCGCGATGTCGTCGTGGTTCGCGACCGTGCGCCACTTGATGCCGACCGAGTACGTGTTGTTCTCGCAGACGAACACGACCGGGAGGCGGTTCGTGGCCGCGATGTTCATTGACTCCATGAAGACGCCCTCGTTCGCGGCGCCGTCCCCGAAGAAGGCGACACTGACGCGGCCGTTCTTGAGGACTTTCGCCGCAAAGGCCGCACCCGTCGCCAGGGGGATGCCGGCGCTGACGATGCCGTTCGCGCCCAGCATGTTCAGCGACATGTCCGCAATGTGCATGGAGCCGCCTTTGCCCTTGCAGTACCCCGTGGCCCGGGCGAACAGTTCGGCCATCATGCGGTCGTACCGGCCGCCTTTCGCGATCAGGTGGCCGTGTCCGCGGTGCGTCGAGGCCACGTAGTCGGTCGGCGCCAGGTGCGCGCAGACGCCGGCTGCCACGGCTTCCTGACCGACGTAGAGGTGGGCCGGGCCATAGAGCTTGTGGTCCCGGAACAGTTGCGCCACACGCTCCTCGAACAGGCGTATCTTCAGCATGGTCCGGTACACGGCCAAGGCATGGTGTCGAGGAATCATTGCTGTCAGTTCTCCTTTGAGGGCAGTCAGGATGACGAATTGGGCTCTGCCCCCAAACCCCCGCTGGAGGATCGCTGACCCTCCCCGCGCTGTCGCGCTCGCAGTCCCCGCCATTCGGGCGGGGTCGCTCGGGGCCTCGCTCTGCATCCCTCCCATTGGCGGATCGCGGACTTGGCGATGGGCGGACTGTGTCTGTTACCACCCCGACATCCTCTGCCCATCGCCAAGTCCGCAATCCGCACTGTGGGGTCCGGGGAGTCAATGATTCCCCGGCGGGTTTGGGCAGAGCCCAATTCTCCATCCTCATTGCCCACCTGAATCGAAGGCGACAGGTTCCGTCTGGCCGGTTCTGGAAGAGCGCTCGGCGGCCTCGAACACCGCAATGGTGCGCCGGCCGGCTTCGCCGCTGACGGGCACCGGCTTGCCGCGCAGCAGATGGTCTGCCACGTCCTGGTAGAACGTGGCCCAGTCCGACGTCTTGTACGGTACGTCGGCGGTCTGGCGCGTCTCGCCGTCGATCGTGATGGTGCGGATGGCGCCGGACACGGGGCCCTCAATCTCGGTGAGCAGGCCGCTGCCCGCGCCCGCGCCGGTATCCACAATGGCGCCGTGCGTCCCGAGAATGCGCCAGAGCGGCTTGCGCGCCAGGTCGGCCGACGCGTCGGCGTGCGACCACGTGATGTCCGCCACGGCGCCGTTCTCGAACCGGAGCAACGCCCGGGTCTGGTCCTCGATGTCCACCTCCGGCCAGAGCTTCTTGTGGTAGAACCCGGTGACGCCCTGGACCCGGCCCGGGATCAGGCTCAAGACCCAGTCGATGGCGTGCGGGCCCCAGTAGTAGAACGCGCCGCCGCTCAGTGCCTTGCGGCTGAACCACCAGTCGCGCGGCCGGTGGTAGCCGCCCCCGCTCAGTTCGACGTGGAACACCTCGCCGATGGCGCCGCTGGCGACCGTTTCCTGGATGGCGCGGAAGTTGCCGTCATGCCGGCGCGTGTGAAACACGGCCAGCATTACGCCGGCCGCATTGGCGGCGTCGATCATGGCCGTGGCCTCGGCCACGGTGAGGCACATCGCCTTGTCCACCACCACGTGCTTGCCCGCCGCAATGGCCGCCAGGGCCAGCGGCGCGTGCGTGTGGTGCGGAGTGACAATGGATACCATGTCGACCGCGTCGGACGCCAGAAGTTGGTTCACGTCCGAAAATGTCTGCAGGTGCGGGAAGTCATTCTTCGCCGCGTCGAGCCGTGCGGAGTCCTGGTCGCAGACCGCGACCCAGTCAAGGTCGGGGCTCGCGCTGAGCCAGCGCCCGTGCTGGCGCCCGAACGAGTGCGACGGGCCGTACCCGATCACGGCGCACCGCACCGGCCGCTGCGGAGCTGGTCTGCGTTGCGGGGTTGTCATGGTGCGTCTCCGGGTGTCGGGTGTCGGGTGTCGGGTGTCGGGTGTCGGGTGTCGGGTGTCGGGTGTCGGGTGTCGGGTGTCGGGTGTCGGACC
>Ga0208961_1000074_pt1 | contig 52018 bp, 72 predicted proteins | sample RifOxyB3_FD_184034 | JGI IMG/M metagenome (GOLD analysis project Ga0208961, IMG submission 184034) | Groundwater microbial communities from Rifle, Colorado - Rifle Oxygen_injection B3 (SPAdes) | ecosystem: Environmental > Aquatic > Deep subsurface > Groundwater | place: Rifle, Colorado, United...
ATGCAACAGGGGGGTACTGAAGGGGTCTATGCCCCTCCCCCCTCTTCAGATACAACACTATTTTCTACATCTTCTTCATAAATTACAAGTTTTTTATATAAACCTATAGGATTTAAATCACAAATCCTATCAATTGTATCCCCCAGCTCAATTAAGTAGTCTTCCTCAGACAATTCTGTTGATGTTTTAGCTAGGCGGGCTAAGTATTGTGATGTAAAGTATTGGTGATCCTCATCAAATCTCCGCCATTCATCCCATTGTTGTGATGGATTAAAAGGATTATCAATTGTGGTGAGGTAAATTGCTTTAATTTTATTCATAAAGCTTCTCCTTTCTCAAATTCTAAGTTTATTCTGATACTTTTAATCTTACCTAAGACTTCGTGTTTCTCCTAGCACGATGGTAGAAACAATGACGGGAGTATAGTACGAAGTTTCTCATACATGTTACACAATTAAACATTGTTATTAAAAGATCTTATCATTAATTTTTTAAAACGATGGCCGGTCTCATAACTTTTAGGAGGAGGAAGTCACTTTAGTATCTGAAACCATACTTAATAGGAATTAAACGGTAATACACTACACTTACAATTGAGACCGGCCATCAAGCCAATAGGTTATTAGTGGTTGGTTTCTATAACTATGGGGCTTTTATAACTTAAAGTCAATAGCCCTTTAGAACCCAATAAAGAAGCGGGGGGAGGGGTAATTTAATTCTCATTCAATGCATCTAATAATCCGCTTGTTGATACCCCAAGAGATGCTGCAACTTCTGCCTGAGTGTAACCTCTACTTAACATTGCCCGAGCCTTATTAAGTTTGGTGGGGGAGAATGTGGAAGAAGTTCTTGGTGTTGCATATTGTTTAACTTGATCAAGGGGTGTATTATTTAAAATCTGCATTAAGAAATTATGACTTATTGCACCAGCTTGTATAGCTTCCCATTCCTTTGGCGAGATATCAATGGCTGTCTTTTTTGCATATTTTCTATATCTAGCCTCGGCAAGAGCTCGTGTTTTTACTTTCTTTAACTGATCCTTTGTCATATCTGGATTCTGTGTTTGCTTAGTTCGAATTACATGATTCGCTAAAAGTTGTGCCTGTCGTTCCCTTGGTTTATTTCCTATCGCGATACTTAATTTAGCTTTCAGGGATTCGACTTGTGTGGCATAAGTTTGTTTAGCAGATGGAGAATATTCTAAACGGGGGGTATTAACAAACTGAAGTCGTGCTTTATCACCCATATTTTTCATACCATTCGCATATTCAGCATAAATATCTTCCATTCTGGTTCCGGAACTAAGTTTACGAGCATCATCCTCTTCATACATTTTTGTAGATTTTATTTTCTTATCAATGAGTTTTCCTGTTTTTGGATCAACATACGATTCTGGCGTGGTTTTAAATATCTTTTTTCCTGTTTTTGGATCAATAGAATATTCTGAACTTCGTTTATCAACTCGAATTTCGGATGAGGCACGAGATATAATAGTTGATGCCCCTTTTCGGGATCCACCCTGATATATCTCTTTTAAATCAGAAATATTGTTATCAATATAAGACTGTTTGTAATTTAATCCGTGTTTTTCGGCATCAATAATAACCATTGAATGACGAACAGCCCTTGCAATTTCATCTTGAGAAGCCCCTTTAATGGTCATATCAGTGATTAAATTTGATATTTTTCCCATCTCAGTTTGTTTGCTTGTTTCTGAAAGCCGTTTCATTCCAGGATATTCAGGATATGCCAGTTTCGGATCAAAATCCGCAAGGCCTTTAATTGATGGTGAGGTTTTAACTTGACCCTTCCCATTCGGAATAACAAGAACTGTATCTCCATCAAAGTCGGCCCCAGACAGTTTCTTTGCAACGCTTGGATGAATTACAACCGCATCCATAGCATTTCCAAATATCGATTTCATTCCAGCATCATTATTATTAACGGTTAATTGTGGAATTTCAAAGGTTCCACCATGTGGATGCCGAATCAGAACCACCCGTTCACCATTAACATAATTAGGCGCATATATTTCACTTGCTTTAATATCATTTGATGGAAGAATTACATAATTTCCTTGTCGTGGAAGGGCAGCAGCTTTAAGATCAACCGCGGCCGAATCACATTCATCCGCAAAGGTTTGTAACATTTTTTGTCGAACTGTCGGATTTGTTAGGGCTAAAATTTCATCAAATTCTTCTTGTTTTTGTTTTAAAGCTAAATCAAGTTGTTGTTTTGCTAATGATGGCCGTTGTTTTGATAACATTTGAGAGGAAAGGGTTTTTGACCAAGTTGTCCAATCACCTTCTTCATTCACAATATTTATTGGAGAAAGCTTTTCAGTTCCATCAGTATCAATGTATGTTTTTTGTCTGAATATAGAGCCAAATGGATTATCGGGATCATCTTTAATAGGTTTCATTGCACCCATTTTTCCAACATCTTGACTCTTGTTAGTATTAAATATCACATCAACACCATCAGGCATGTCATCTGAATATATGGCCATTCCTTTTAAAAAATGAGTACCATCAACTCCAATGCGAACTTGTGCATAACTTGCTTCACCTAAGGAAAGATCTGATTTTCCGCGTCGAAGTTCTATAACTCCATCTTTTGCTTCGCCACCATCTTCCCGATAGCGAATACTAATACGATCTGAGGATATAGGAACCGGATTCTTTAAACTTTCCCAGGTTCGACCACCATCTCGTGTCCAATCGGCAATCGTTTGAATTTTATCCTGATTAGCATAAATCTCTTTATAAGTTACATCATCTTTTGTTAAGACTTTTATGGTGGTTGGTTTACCGGTTCCGACTTGAGTAACATTCACATAACTAATTTTATATCCTTCTTTTTGGAGCTCGGCGATGGCTGTATCTAATTTATATTTAGAAACACCGATTTGATTTTCAGCTCCCGCGCCGACATCTAAATATCGTTTATTCTCAATTTGAGCGCGGAGCATATCGGCAGTCCGTTCAGTGATTAAAGCTCGCTCTTGCATAACTGGATCCAGTAGATTTCTAACAGAACTCTCATTAATTCCCATGCGTTCACCAATCGCAACGTTAGAATATCCTTTATCTTTAAGGCGCAATGCTTGCGCTGCATCAGCTTTTCTTTGTTCGGATTTCTCTAACGAAACCTCAGCTCGAAGTTGTGTTGTGGATATCCCCAAACCATCTGCTATCTCTTTTTCACTCATGCCCTTTGCTTTTAACTCTTTGATATGTCCACGCAAAGATCTGTCTCGCTGTTGAGGGTCGTCACCACTACCCCAAGGATATCTTCCTGATCTTCGAGGTGTACCATAATGCTTTAATTCGCTCATATGATTATTCCTCCGCTTTTAATATGTCCTCGATCCTCTGATCGAATTCTTTGATTTTAGCCATAATATACAATATTTCTTCAGCTTCAGGATTATGGACTAGAACCTCATTATACTGATACAAACGCAATTCAATTTCAATATCAGTTGGTTGAATTCCATATTCAAGACAAAATATAGCAGCATAAACCTCAAGTTGTTTAATAGAGGCTTTTGTGGTTCCGGTTTTTAAATCATGAATTCTTAGCATGTTATCTCGAAAACTAATTGCATCGGCCGTTCCAAAACAATGGGGTGAAAAATATAAAACTTTTTCTGGTTCCATTTTATAACCAATACCATCATTAACGAACATATTAAGTGACTTTGCAATTTTTGGCAGTTTTATGCGGTGTCCAATTAAGGAGGCCGCAATCTCATGAACTTCTACACCTTGTTGAACTGCCTGCCATGCTAAATATACCCGCTCGAGTTTATCTCCATCATAATTTACCCAATGATATTTAGATGGAGAAAGAAACGCGTGTATTCCATTAAGTTTTGAGTGATCGTTCCATTTCATCTAAAATCTTCTCCTCGTTTTCTGGAAATACAAATGCTGCATAAGCCATTTGACCATATTTACTAACATAATAATCTTGATTTGGGCGATGAGGAGCATCTTTATCACGTTTTGTTTCTAACATAGCCCAATGATTATTATATAAAACTAACACATCGGGGATTGCTTGAATATAATGAGGATCATTGAGAATTACCTCTGCCCCTGGTAAACGTGTTTTAATCCGTTTTATCAAACCGGTTCTGTATTTACTTTCATTCATGATAACCTTTCTTTGCCAAAAAGGACACAAAAATATACCATAAGTAATGGCATATTTCCTTCTCCTCTATTATAGGCAATGTTTTTAATGCGAACTTAAAGAGCAGTAAATCGATTTTCATTAAACTTTTTTTTCGTTTTCAATGCTTTATCAATTGCCAAATCAATAATGGATTTACTCATTAATTTGTAATAATATAAATCTGTAAACGGTGTATCTAATCGATCAATTCGGCCAGCAGCCTGAGTCATAATACGATACGAGTAATTTTGTGAAAAGAAGACTATTGTGTCGGTTTCGGTACAATTCCAACCTTCAGCTCCAGCCATATATTGAACAAAATATAACCATGAATCTGCAGATGGAACTAGATCGTGTTTGTGACCATTCCATTCACCACTAACAATATTATTTTTTTTCGCAAAATCTCTAAGAGTATCTAACTCATAATTAAAATTATAAAAAACAATTAACTTGTGATGTCTGGTCCAAAGTGATTTAAGTTTGTCTAACCGGTCTGGATCAGAGTTTGCTAACTTCCGTAATAAATAGCACAGCTTTGAAATGTCACGAATTGGTTCGTTATCATAAATATCCCAGCGATTTGTCATCAGAATCTTTTGTTGAGTTTCATCAAAATTACAAAATATAGTCTCATAATGAGATACCGTGTTGCGAATAAAGTGCATCTGAATGGTTACTAAATCCCGTAAATGAATTAATTTCGAAACTTGTAAATATCTTTCAACTTTTGGAAATTTGCTAAAACGACTATATACTACATGATTTCTAATAAAATCTGTTCTATTTTTATAAAAGCCATTAGCAATAAATACAGGAATTAGGTCCATCCAAGTATCGGCTGGAGTCGCACTTAATAAAATCCATTGATTTTTTTTAGTAATTTTTAAAAAGGATTTTACCCAAGTTCCTCCACCAACAACACGCTGTTCATCAAATATAAAGAATGCATCTTCTACAGTTGTATACTTTTGAATATTATTCCAACTGTCAACCGCTGTTATTTCTAATGGAATATGAACGGCCTCATCTATCCAATCCAATGTGTCTCGTTTTCTAGCTGTGGTAATGACGTAAAGTTTTTTGTTAATCTTCATTGGAGAGAATGAGTCGCCCTTATGTCTAGGAATTTTGCCTTTCCCAACTTTTTCATAAAAATATGAAAGTGCAGTAAGGGTTTTTCCTGAGCCGACCCCACCAACAAGGATCGACCCAGGACTTAATCTCTCTATGGCGTCAGATTGATGGTCATAGAGTCTAAGCATTTACTACTCTTCTATGATTAAACGACACGCACCATCACGATATTCATAACCTGGTGCACATACTGCCGCTTGTGCCGAATCTGGTGGATTAATATATTTCTTTTCCCATGGATCTTCCTGAAGAGTTACATACATCGTTTTTAAATATGCCTTAACTCCATCCTTACCATGAACATTATAATTATACGGTCTAACCGTTACATCGACTCGCTCAATATCCGCCCAATCTAAAATACTTACATCTTCTTCTCGTAAATTGGTTTGTTTTCCCTCGGAATTAACGAGAATAATCTTTGGTGGATAGTAACTATATTGAACCCGGATGGACAAAATTGGTTGTGCTTCTTCGGCCGGATCGCGTGGATCTAACCACCGAATGTTCCAGCCCTCTTCTTCTAATGCTTTTGCAACATTTATATCATCCAAAAAGACAACAAAATTCCGATTACCTTGTGGATTATATTGACCTTCCTTTCCTGAAAAGTTTCTGAAACCAATTCTTGCATTTGCAATATTAATGTTCTCTGTAACGCGTGGGGATTGTTTTTTAGCCATATCTGTCTCCTTTTTATTTTTCGGCAAACTGTTCAAAGTCACCAAATTTATTAATTGTTTGAATAGCATCATCTACAAGCTCATTGAAATATCGATAGTCAATACTATTCTCTTTTTCTAAATTACTAACAACTTCGGCTTCAAGCCAACGGTATCCTTTTGTAGCACTTGCGGCATAATATTTATCATTGGTTTTGCGATATAAAAGACCACCGCCGCTACCATCCATCACTGGACAAAACTCACCAGCTCTTCCAACGAATCTATAATTATGTTCTTCTTCTGAAAGATTTTCATTCAAATCTAAATATAAAGCAGAATTTCCAGTAACAGTTCTAACTTCACATAAATCCTTAAATGTTAATGGTTCTTTACTAAATATAGTTTTAAAAACATATGGATGCTGAAATTGTGCTCCTGTTGCGGTCCATTTTCCAATATTTGTCTTCTTGGTAGAATAAGCATATTTTGCTATATAAACGGCATCATTAACAAGACAAATCTTTTCATATGTTGCTTCATGTTCAAAGTCATAACCATACTGTTTCGCAAAATCTTTACAGAAATTAATAATATATGAATCGGCATCTGGAATTTTTATTGAATCTGTCTTAATGTGTGCAACCTTATAACCCTGTTTTTGGACCGCATCTTGTAAAGTTCGCATAAATAAAGCGCCCCTTAATGCTACAATATTGTTGACATTTTTTGGGTGTTTCATAATATTTTCAAAACGAGCTGAAGTTAATCCATAAGTTGAATTCAAAGCAATCTTTAATGCATAAGACAAATCATCCATAATCGAATCATCACTGACATACTTAAGAAGTTTTCCTCCAAATATATTTTTTAATGCCTCCTTATCTCCGTGTTTAATAGCAACGCGAGCATCTTTAATATCACTATATGCATTTGTATACTTTCCAAAATAATTCATTTGGATTAATGATGTGGGGTGCATAGATGCAATATCAATAAGAGCCACATTGTTATAAATGCCGGGTTCAGCATATACATACCCACCAAACCCAATATCATCACCACGGTAAATATTTCGAAATTGTTTACCATCAATCTGTTTCCATTCATAACCAGGAAACGTTTCACTTAAATCTGTATACACGAGTTCTGGATTTTTATCCTCTCCAAATATAAGCCTCGTTACCAATTGATTTGTAGAATTATTAGGTGTCATCCCAGTTAATTCGGCCAGAATAAGACGGGCTGCCCAATCAGCTTTTCGATCCTGAAAAACGGCTTCCGTAATAATAACATCATTAACACAATATTCACCGGCCATCTTCCATTTCTCTTCTGGTACTGGCTCATCCCATGGAAGCGCAAATTCATTATGATGCAAACCCAATTCAATCCCAAACTTTTTAAGACTTTGTTTTTTATTTGAAAAATCATAAACATCGGTATAAGATAAATTATACGCTTCTCTAAATAAATATTGTGTTCCATTGCTTGAGACAATATTACTACTTAAGTTAAATAATTGTTCATTATTGTAACCAATGTAACGCGCATACAAAATATGATTGTCATACCTGCGATTATTAAATCCAATTAATTTAAATTTAAATAATTCTTCAACATCTCTCGGTGCTGGATTTATCATAATAACCGGTTTATGATTATCACCCATGAATTTATACACAATTATAAATAAATTTGGAAAGACCTCAACATCATAAAATACATAATTCTCATTATCATAATTACTTGATGGGGTGCTTTCGGCCGCAGATACAAATTTCATTTGGGATACTAAACCAACACAATATTCAGATTGATTTGTCGAGTTCATAGCAAATGTGAGAATTCTTCCTCGCATATCATGAACATCATATATCAAACCAGAATCATATGTATCGTCCAATATCTTTTTAATAAAATCAATACTTGGTTTGGTTGCTGGGTGAATTTCTTTATTTAGATTTCTTATGATTAGATCACGCAGGGCTTTTTCTGTTTTAATTGCCTGCTGATTCATCATCTTATTTACTCCTTTCTTTAAAGGCAAACCTGACGAAATATGAGCAATTGGTATCTCATTGCATAAACTTAATTGACGCCTCAAACTACTATTACCAACGAATACCTTAATCTCAATTCCTTCTTCATAAAGTCTGCTAAGTTGTTCAACATCACCATCATAAATATAATGAAGATGAACACCAGAACCACTCTTACTAAATTCAGCATAAGTTTCGGGCCATTTACTAGCAGCTAATAAATTAAGATTCCGATCTTTTTCACCAATATCATTACGAAGATCAAAATCTATTACAATATGATGCTTTTCGGGTTGTACATAATGTAATTTAGATGTATCCAAATCAGAAAGCTTTGTATTAACATTATCCCATTTCAAATATGGTATACCATACTGATTAGCATATTGAGCAGGTCTATCAGCAAAATATGTATCAATAATAGAGACATTCTTATCTAAAACAAGTGTAGATAATTCTTCTGGTTCTGGTATTAATGTGGCTCGACTATTATCGATTGAATCTGAATTAAAATTCCAATATACAGATCTCACAGCTTTACCATCTATTCTTTTTTGTTCAGCGTATTCCTTAAAATAAGCTTTAAGTTCTTCACGAAAACTGTGTCTTGGTAAAATATATCCAACACCATTTTCTTGACAAAATTCCTTGTACATAGTATACGCTTGTTTCAATTGTAGAAAGTCTACATCATTTAGAAAGTAAAAATAATTTTCTTCAACAAAGTTAAATATAACATTTGTCTCAAACATCATCTCTTTTGGACGATAAGAATCATAATATTTTTTTCCCATTTCTGTATAAATATCAATACACTTTTGAGCTATGGCACCCAATTCAAAATCTATTTGATCCATAACACTATCATATTCTTTTGGAGAAAGTCGACGACCACTTGGACGTACATCAATAAGTCGTCTTGTAATCCCGGATTTACTATCGGTAATTTTAACTGGTTGATTTGTTCCCATAAATAAAAAGCAATTAATCGGCATCGCATACTGGGATTTATGTTTTTCATTAATTATTACCTCTTCATGGGAGATAATAGAATTTAATGTACTATTATCACTAATCTTACTTAAATCACCATCATGCTGGATTGCAACTAGTGGATTATTCTTAAAAACCTCAGTTCCAAAAATGTTATTATTACCAACAAGTGCTTTGGCATTAAAGGTAATGTAATATCCTTGAACAAGTTTTTGTAAAATGTTTAAAAAGGTTGATTTACCACTACCAGCCTCTCCATAGAGAACACAAAACTTTTGAATCTTTTTACTATCACCAGTTAAAACCGCCCCAATAGACCATTCTAATTTTTGTCGTTCCTCATCATCATATAGAACGGACATTAAACGATCGTAACTTTTTGTAGATCCAGCCTCGAGAGAATATGGTAAATGATGAGTGGAATAGCTAGATTTTGTAACGCGGTCATTTGCAAATAAAATCTTATCATCAATTGGATGATAATTATCAGGCATACTTTTTATGAATTTAATCCACTGGTTCCATACACCGCTAGAGTAACTAGCCAATGTTCGGATATTTACATTCTTTTCTTCTGGGTGATGCTTCTCCTTATACTCAAATAATTCTTTATCAACTAAACGAACTACTTCCATTTCATCCGTTAACCACTTACTCTGATCAGAATCCCAAATACCATAAAATGAATGACCTCGGACCATTAGGTCTCGACTCTTACAAACCTTGAAATCTGGATAAATTTCAACCAAACCTGCTGGACGTGCTTTACTATTATTAATAGCTACTTTTTCAACAATTTCTAAAAAATCCATGTTCTTGTGAAGGCCTCCTTTCTTGAAGAGATGGTACTGTCACAATGTTGCATCTGTTTTTGCCTTTATTTATATAATTTTTTTAAAAAAAATTTATAGCGTAAACTGAAATTAGCCGTGATTTTGTGACATTTCATACAAAATATAGCATTTTTCTTCAATTTACGGGTGGTTTTACCATCTTTTTAGTCAAGACGCTGTCACGGTTTTGTAGCATTTTTGCTTCTGTCACACTTTTAAAATGCTACATTTCAAAAAACGTGACAAAAAACGTGACTAATCTTCATAGTTTTTTGACAAATATAACATCATTTGATACCAAATCTCAACCTGATTTTGAGGCTGATGTATATTTCTTCTCCAGCCATGGATTGGAAATATCCCTCCAAGGCCATTAGCAGAATATTTACGATCTAACCAATTCGTTAGTATCATATCGAGTTCATAGTTTTGCGCGTCCGTTAAAGCTGTAAAGTTATCGAACTTTAGTACACCTAAATTTCTTAACATTTCCCAAAATAAATCTACATAGGTCTCACTAAATCTTCCAGCATCTAACTGGTATTCCATTTTTCGACTCAGTGCTATTAACATTTCCAATATTCTACATGGTCCGAATTTATAGTCTGGTAAATCACTTGATTCATCTCGTAAGAATATACCATCTTTGGCTCGGTTTTGATCATTTGGTAATATACTGTAGTATTCTTTTTTCCATAGACGCTCTAAAAGAACTTCGAACTCGCTGCTATCTTCAATTCTAACCATCTCTTTAAGATGATTTAAATATCTTGTTTCTTCTTTGTTCATAGCGTGTTACAGTCCTCCTTTCTTTAGAGAAACGAAAGGGGCTTTGTAGGCCCCTTTCAAATATAATTGGTTGCGACTATTCATCCTCTTCATCAGCAAGCGGAATTTGATTATAAGCAACTTTATTGCTTTTCTTGCGTGTATAAGCTGCTTTCTTTTTTTCGCCTTTGCGCTTCAATTCCGCATCTGCTTGAATGAATTCGTCGCTCATTGTATCCATTGCTTCTTTTTGGCGAGCGATCTGTCGAAACCGTCTTTCCGTATCAGTTTCCATCTTAATGGCAACCTCCTCATTATATGATTTACTTAATGAATGAATTTCATAATCGATTTCGAGTTGATCGTTTCTTACAAATGTCATTGTTTTCTTCTTTAGATCTTTAAGCCACTGCTCGCCAAGTTGATCTTCCGGATGAACATATACGCGATCATTTACATCACAAACAACATCATCAAAGCGATAGTAATATAAATCAATCTTATCGTAATTGTTGTCAAAGATGAAATCCTCATATCCGATTAAAAATGGTTCCGGCTGCTTCTCGGGAAGTTCTTCTACTTGCTCTACTTCTTCTATCTCTTCTTCCGGTTCTTCTTCCTCATCATCTTCAAGAATATCTTTTGCGGTTGCTCGCCGAGCCACTTCGCTTGGACTTGGTTTTACATATTCTCGTGCGAGTTTTCGATATGCCATTTTTTCATCGACTTCGGCCACTGCTTCTTCGGATTCATACTTCTTTTGGTAATAGGATTTAACGTCTTCAATTTCATCATGAGCAATTTCTTGCCAGTGTGCCTCGGCAATTTTACTTGCGATTAAATATCCAAGTCCGCCCCCAAGCGTGAATGCAATTGCAATTGGTAATAAAACTTTTTGTTCCATTTTTATTCTCCTTTAGAATATAGCCCGGTTAATTGTTTCAACATAGGGATCAATTTTTATTTGTAAATCATTGGTTGGTGCCTTACGATAGGCTTTGAAGATTTCCATTAAACTTGGAAAATATTCGGTTTTTCCATGGCCTGCCACGCGCCACATTCTGCGATCCACCAAGGTTCCACGATCAAGTTTGTAGCCCAATATACCCAAAAGTTTTACTAATAATGTTTTGGGTATGCGATGTTGGTGTCTTTTCATGCTTTCTTCTCCTCTATAAAATAGATCATACTACGAACAATATCTAAAAGAATTTTAACAACGTCTTTAATAGATATCCCTCTTTCAATCGGAACATTCAATGATCGTTCTTTATCAAAATAAAATGTTAAAGAATAACCCGAATCATTAATTTCATAAAGTGTGATTTTCTTTAAAATCATGAAATCTCTCCTTTTTATACATAGTCATATTGTTCTCGATATTCCCAATATATTTCAACTAATTCTACGTTATTGTTGTGAACACTTACATATTCATCTTTTAAATGATCTTGAATATGGGCTAAGATGGTTTCTCGTTGCAATGCTGTAAATCCAAAATCTTTAAGATCAAAATGCTCTACACCATCTTCATCAAGCCATAGATTCACATCTCGTCTAAAATATACGGCAATACCACTATCGGGTGGATACAACGAATCAAACAACTTTGTTAACATAGCCCATATCTCCGCTTGGGACATTAATACCTTCTTCCCTTAATTTCAGGAAATAAGTTTTCTATAAAGTCTTTAAAGCCATTTGGTTTAATAACTTCGCCATTAACTTTTTTATTAACTATTCTTCCAAAAGCTTTCCATTTGTCGGCTTGCTCTCGCAATGCAGCAAGTAGGCAAGAAGTACTTTCTGAATGCCGCATCTTGCAAATATCAACGGCTTCCTGCATCATATTAATAACAACCTGTTTTAAAGCGGCATTAACTTCATCATCGGTTGTTCTGCTGGAAGCTAAAAATGATTCTGCATACTCTTTAGCTTTCATCTCTTTTTCTCCCAATTAAACTTAATTCCCGTAAGTATTCAAGACCTTCCCGCTCAGTTTCAAATATAACATCAGCCGCTTCGATGACAAATGCATGTCGATGAATATTATCTGCTTGCATAACTACAATAGTGTGTTTACCAAGGTGATGAGCCCAAGCTAATTCCATCATAGAACCTATTGAAACGATTTCCTTTGACATAGTAAGATTACAATACAGAATATCGCTTTGTTGGACCATCCATCTGTCTCGCTCTATGATTGCGTGGTTTGTAATGCGTGGATTTGAATCATAACCTTCGGCTTTAAATTCTACCTCGTTTCGAAACAATTTATCTTTTCCGATAAGAGGTGAATATACTATGTATCCAAGACCTTGCAATAGATACGCTGTTTGCTTAAAATACGTGAAAACTCCGTGTGTTGATTGCCCACTAATTGCACCAGCAATATAAATTTTCATTCGTCTTTCTCCCTAACTTTTTCCTGGTGGTTCATATCGACCAAAGCGTTTATCTTCAGCAATTTCTTCTGCGGTTTTTTCTTTAGCAATTGGTAATGATGAATTTTTCCCACTCCCCCATGGATATCGTCCAGACGTTGGTTTTTCTTCTATTTCTGGTTGGGATGCTAATTCTTGTTGTTCATTATACAGACAAATAGCAATAAGAGAATATACTGACAAGTCCATCAACGTATCAATTATTGATTCGCCTACCTGATCGTTTGTTTCATCCTTGGCGAGATTTGTAATCCGGATAAATTTATCACTCATACGTACTAAGCATCCTTTAAATGCTGAAACCCCTATGGCTTCAGACATTCGAAAATTTGCCCATGGATCTGACGATCCTTTTCCGGCATACCCATCATTTTTTCTTCGATGAAGATCACGAATATCGTCTAAGAGTTTAATAAATTCTTTACTTTCTGGCATTTTACTTCTCCTTTTAAATATGATTAGTCGCGGCAACTCCGCGAATCTTTTGGTGGTCATTTTCTATAGTAAGCAGCATAAAGCATCTTCATAGCCAATACAATTTCATCATAAGCTTCTGTATCTTTACCATAGTACTTATAAATATAGTTTTCACTTCGACTTAATGTTAAATCAAATCGCAGTCGATCGCCGACATTTGGAACATCTAGATTATAATCCAGTTCTATAAGGTCAAGGGCTTTTTGAAACTCGGGATCATCAAACGGAACCGTTCCTTCTAAAATATGTTTGCGCGCAGTAACAGGACCGATTCCTTGAACTCCGCTAATGTCGTCCGACTTGTCGCCAACCATTGCTTTGTATAACGGATATTCCTTTGGTGCAAATCCGAATTCAACCTCAAAAAGTTTGGGGGTATAAAATACTCCAGGATTTTTGTAGACATAGCATCGTTTATACTTTAATAATTGATAAATGTCTTTATCGTTTGAGAATATAACGGTGGTTGTAGTTGTTGGTGAGGGTTCCATTCGCGGATCATCTAATTTACATACTGCGTTTGCAATACTGGCAATAACATCATCTGCTTCTGCACCATCCCGACTAACTATTCGGCTATCCATATCGTCTAGAATAAGAGCTAAAATCTTTCGAAAGTTCCTAAATATTTCGTGAGTTACAGGAATTCGCGTACTTTTATAGGTTTGATCGCGTTTGGTTCTTTCAAGTTTTTTTCGACTCTCTCCGGCAAATATAATTTCAACTGGAACCCCAGTGGGATTCGCTCGCTGAATACATAACCGGAGAGAATCTAGAAAACGCAAAACCGGGAGCCATGGACGACCTTCAGATCCATTTAAACTACTAAAATATGATCTGTATAAAATGTTACTATAATCCACTAATAGGAGAACCCTCTTCAACTCTTCGCCTTCTTCTAATGCTGGTAGGATTGGTGAGGGTTTCATATGTTCTCCTTTTACATAAGATCCAGAATTTCGCCATCAACATTAAAGTCTAAAAGAATTGCATTATCAACCTTAGATGACAAATACCCACCACGACTTGCAATCAGATCGTCAAGTTCAGGACCGAAGGAAATATAATTATCACCAGCGCCATCCCAGACCCAACCAACCAACTGACCAGCCTTTGTTCGAGGAAAACCTAATTCATCATAGATATCGTTTAAAAATAGATGACCACGTGCTTTTAAATGTTCGTTTGCCCACCGATTCTTAATAATTAAATTTGAAAGATTATAATCAAATTGAGGACACCATTGGCTACTACCAGTATAGGTTCCGGTTTCAGTATCGTATTCTTGCTCAGCAAACATTCGAGCATACATACTTGCCGGTTTTCCATTTCTTAGACGTTGAACTTGAATTGTCTTTTTATGAACTTTTCCATCTTCATCAACAACATCGACTTTAGCTTTTTCATATACAGTGTCATAAGCAAAATGGAATTCCTGTTCTTCACCGAGTTCATCAGCAACGCGTTTCCTATATGCACCAAAGGCTTCCTGAGCCATTTTATAAGCACCGGCAAGAGCTACATTTCGTTTCGTTAAAATATGTTGTCCTCCAAGTAAACATCCAATGGACGCTGTTCCTAATAAAGCTACAGGCCAATATGCTTTTCCCAGAGACTTCGCTGTATGAAAATATGTTTGAATTGTATCTTTTCGTGCATCGGCTTCCGTATAATCTGGAGCATGTTCGGTTTTTGCTCGTTCTACGGCACTTAACATTTGATTATGACTTTCAATAATACCGGGCGCATGTTTATATGTTTTTGTTGCTACTAATATAACCGTTGCAATAACACCTCCAGTACCAACCACCGCCAATATAGTCGGGGCATGTTTTCCCAGTTTTAACAAAGCTCTACTACCATGCTTTGTTACTTTGACTCCTAAATTACTAACTAATTCGTTCATGATTCTCCTTCCGGTTAAATATAACTCTTTACAAAGGTATGAAAAAACATAAGAGATGGGCGATCTTCCTAGTTAGTCATTTAAATATGACAATACCTGGTTGATATCTTTCTTCCCAATGGAACCCATCTCTCTCATAATACCCTTTGTAATTCTTGCGAAATTTTACTCGCTTTCTTTTTTGTCTTCTTTCTTTTTTGGTTTTTCTTCTCGTTCAGGTTGAACACCCCATCTGAGATTTCGCTTACCCATTTTATCCAATTCCTCCCCCAATTCTGGATTTATTTTTTTTAACTTATTCTTAATATATACTTGGTTTGGCATTTACCCTCCGTTTATTGTTCCAAAGAATTTGAAATAGACTCTACAGTCTTAATGATTAAATAACACATTGAATCAACCCGATCTAATAGTATTTTAGCAAAGTTTTTTCGTAAGTGGGCCTCATCTGGAGCAAAAAGTTGTTCAAAGGTTTCCGTTTCTAAAAGAGGAATAAGTTTTGCATTCATAGCATCAACAACCTGAACAAGGCGTTTTATACTTGTGTTCAGTCTATCCGTAACAGCTAGAAGTTCCCGTTTTCTAGCAATTGATTCCTCATAAGCAGCATGATCAACGGCTTCGGTAATCTTATCTTTCGTTGGATCATTATTACTTTCTGTCATTTGGACCTCTATTAAAGTTGTAACGCATCGGAAATAGATTCCAGAAAAATAATAAGTGCACGAAGTGTTCCTGTGCGATTATTTAAACCTTGAGCAAACGTTGAATTATACTCTTTACGTAGTGCGCCTTCATCCTGAGCCAAAACTTTTTCATAAACTTCAATATCCATTAACGGCGTAAGTTTTACATTCATTTCACCAACAATACTGTCAAGGCGTCTTAGGGCTGAATCCAGGTCATTAAGCGCTTCTGGAATTTCCCGGTTACTCGATTGTATCTCTTCTGGGAAAGGGGCCAAATCTTTCAAATTTGAGCTATGAATATTCGATCTAGGAATATTCGATCGTAGGATACTACGTGATGGCGGCCTATCTTCATTAATAGTTTCTGGTGACATTTTTATTCTCCTTTTGTTTTCATTAATTTTATATGGTGTTTAACGCAAGCTGGACACGCATATACAAATGGTAAAATTTGTGTTTTGCTTTCTCGATACTCAGATATCCATCTCCATCCAGGGAGCGGATTAAGTCCAAATGGCCCACCGCGTCTCGCAACTCCTTCTTCAGCAGTTTTTAAAATGGTTGTATGACAGCGATCACAAATATGAGCATGTGTAATAAGTATCATCTAGATTCTCCTTTAAAAATATTTATTAAGAAGGCTTTTAGTTTAAATACACAACCGAATGCAGAAATATTAGATCTCTTGTTTTTCTTTAAAGTCGAATTAAGAAACCTTTGCCAACTTTTTAATAGAGCGTCGTCAAGAGTTTGGTTTCCTTTTACCGCAGTTAATTTAATAGATTCCAATTTGTCAAATTGTAAATCATTAAATTCTTTTGCGGTTAAAATTTTAACGGACCCAAACCTTTCTAAAATTTTAACTGCGTCTTCTAATTCTACATGCTTTAATGCTTCAGAAGAATATAAGTAAATTTGTGGATTAAAATCCTTTAACACATTCATGTTGTTTATCCCGATAACGTCCTGTTACGATTTGTTTAAACAAACCAATTGACATGAACAAACATAAATTCCCATTACCTTCCTTGAGATCTCGTATTGAGTTTTCCATATCATAATCCCAGGTTTTCCATGGAGTGTGCTTAAATACGAAAGTTGCAACATGTTCTCGAGGTTTCTCACCTTTAAAATAAACTCGATCTGCCATAATAGTAAATGATCGATTTTCAACACCCAAATATTTCAAATCCATGTATTCTGCGCAGTCCATAAACACTGGATCAATTAAACCAACCGACTGGACAGTAATGCTTGGGGTTAACTTACAAATAAATTCCATTCTTGATTCGGTTGTTACATATGGTGCATGATTTTTAAGAATTGGAACTGTGTCACATTCTTCCCATCCTAGTAATGACATTATATATTGATCATTTGTCAATGAAAGAGTCCATCTATTCAATAGTTGAGGTACTTTCGGATCTGAATTGTTAACAACTACTGTGGGGTGCTGCTTAGACTCAATCTTTTTTGCGGTTAAGTTTGCAAATTCCTCAAGAGCATTGCATAATCTTGATTTTTGGCCGTTACCATCGATTCCAAGATCCCGAAGGTTGAAAAACTCCATCAGTTCTTCCGCTATAAAGGTTAATTGTTTTTTTTCCTGATTTTTTTCTTCACTATTAAGGTATTGTGCAATTGCTTGGTCACGTAATCTATTTTCTCCGTAATATCTCTTAATGCCTACCACGACTTCCTCCTTTAAATATGATTAAATTAAAAACTCACCATCCTGAATGGCACGATGAAGCTCTTTGTTCAATTCGGATTTGAATATATCTAAAAAGACTGCAAAATCCTCTTTTGTAAGAGTCGGATCCAGAATTTCGAACTCAATTGTAAATTTTATTGGCTCATACATCATTGTAACGGGTTTACTTTTAATACTAACAATCCTAATAAAATTTGGTCCATCTCGCGTTTGAAGTTCAATATATTCGTTCATAAACCTCCTTGTGAGTGCAGTTTACGATTCAATAAATATTCTTCAATTCCTTTTTTCCGTTCAGTAAGAAGAACATGAATTTCCCCTTCAGTCATACTTGTGTCATCACTTTCGAAAGTTAGCTTATATATATGACCCTCATCGGTTCTCCAAGACACTGCATATTGATTGTTAAAATTAATTTTTGGATTCATTCTATTAGGCATAATAAACTCCTTCTTAAAATACGTATTGGGCCAACCAGATCAGAAATATCGCACCCCAGATTAAAATTATGGTAGCAATTTTGTTGCCGTCAATACTAACCTTTTTACGACCAGGATGCCAGTTTTCGTCCTTCCAAGCTAAGCGGGTTTTTTCAAAGTTACGAATTGATTGACCGTCCAGTTTTACATCAAATATAAGAAGTCCAGGATTTGCAAAAGGAGCTTCTTCGGTTGGAATCAAACATTCCGTGCAACTGTCGAGAGTAGCGTTGGTTAATAGTGTGTTATAGTCCTCGGGTCGAAATTCTGTAAGAATTTTCCAATAGAATAATCGATCTGCCTCCGCAAAGGTTTGAGCAAACAAAACACTTTGAATAACAACCGGTTTGTTATACATTTTAGAGTTAATCAAATATCGGTATTCTTTCATACAATCGGTGATTGGTCTTTTCGCCATTTCCTTTTCCTTTCAGAATATAGTATTTTAAAATAAACGTAACTGCACTGCTTGCTGTTCTTTTGATTGTGTGGATTCTTTTGGTGATTTTTTCTGTTGGTCGCGTTTAAGAAACGAATACCAAACAGCTACAATCTGATTATCAGGCATTGTGTCAACATTCCGTTTCCATGCTTTTCCAGGATACTTCGAATATAATTCATTTCGCATTTTAATTAAATCAGGCATCTTATTCCTCCAGATCTAATTCCTGATAAGTTCCTTCTATAATCCGAGGTTCTTCTATTCGATAAATCGCCTCTTTTACTAAGAATATAAAACTATCAGTGATTAATAGTACAACCGAAATAATCAAAGATAAACAAAATGCAATAAACATTGATACGAGTTCTATTGCATGGCGAATTACTTCCCGTATATTATTTAAAACGCGTACTAAACGATCTAACGATTTAAGCAAATTATTTACAAATTCTTCTTTCGGGTCATTTTGTGACATTTTAAATCTCCCTTGGTCTTGGTAAGTGAATAGAATATCCATTCCGGACTCGCTCAACATATGCATCTCGGACATTTGTCCAACCATATTTACTATCAGTGAACTTGCTCTCAATGCCAAGTAGATCATAATAATCAGCAACCGAGGCGACCTCATAGTCTTCAATAAGATCAACTAAATGACTAAGAACATCTTCAGCTTCCCCCCGACTTTCAATTGTAATTTGATCAAAATCGTGATTGGTTCTTGCACTTCTTGATAGAGATCGTCGATCATCTTCTCGAGATATTCGATTATATGGTACATATGATCTACTACGATCTCTATAAATTTTACTTGCTCCAGATGAGCTTCGACGTTCTCCAAATAATAACATTTCAATTCCACCATTAACCATATCACTTACTGTTGATTTAAAAGCTGGAATTAAGATATCATTTAAGATATAATCGACAACCGAATGTGTGTCATCACCAAAAAACATTTCAGAAGCTTTTTGTCCAAAGGTTTTTTTGGCTCTGATAACATTTCCACTAACAACTCGATCTACTTTCTTTTCGGTTTTTGGTTCAGCTACTTCTGCTTGTTCTTTTGATTTATTTGAATTACTTGGAAACTCATCATTTTCTCTTATCAGTTTTCGTTCACCCATACTAATTATCCTTTCTATTTAAGTGTTTGATACAACAATTCGTTTAAAGATTGGCATACTTAATGAAATATGTCCGTTACCTCTTTTAGTCATACTAAAAGCTTCTATTTCTATAAGCCTGCCTATTGGCGGATCTTTAGCAAATATCTTTCGTTCTTCATCCGTAAAACCAGATCCAACCCGTACCGGAACTGTACAACCATTAACGTCACAGATAAGAGCAGATATCCCTCCTACAATCTTTGTTTCGGCCCCGGCTAATTCAATATCAATAACCCGTCCAATAAATTCCTCAATTCGTTTAACTTTAATTAACTCTTTGCTCCGACCAGGAATATATGGAGCATCAAGATTCATAAGCATGAGACCTTCTTTTTTTCTTGCTGTCATTTTGTTCATTAAAGATCGAAGAGTTTTTAAATCGTTTCCAACTAGAGTTCCGTATGTAGTTACCATTTGGATCGGCCAAGTTTTTGGAACTGAACTAAATATGGTTTGTAATAACCTATCTCTGTCTTCTCCTTTTGTTAAGTCTCCGTCCGGTTTAAATATATCAAAACAAATAGCAATTAAATCTGTTTTGTTTTTTATGAATTGTTGTGAAGCTTTCGCAGCTGTAGTATTTCGTATGACATAACTTTCTTCTTCCAAAAAATAAGAACCTGAATCAACTAATTCCGTATCATAAACATAATTAGATGGAAAACGGGGATCTTCTAATCGTTTTGTAATATGAGTCAACCATAGATCTGCCTTTCCACTTCTAGTATAACATCGAACGGTTCCATCGTGAAATTTGAAGAAGAGGCGACGAACGCCATCAATTTTTTCACTAATACGCCACTTTTTATTAGTCAAAATATCTTTACTGGAATAGTCTTTCAGATTAATTCCGAGAGCTGGACTGACTTCCATCGCCTCGTCTCTCCTTCCTTTTTAAAGTTATAAAGAGAATGTGGAGTTAAGCTTCTTCTAATGTTTCAGCAATTTCAGCCAGGAGTTCCGGTTTTTGGACGACATATTGAACGGCTTTCACGGCTACAACAGCTAAAATAGCACTGCCCACACCAATGGCAATTGCTTTTCCAGGATTTTCTTTTACAACGTTTACTAACTGACCTAATTTTTCTTTCATGTTTAATCTCCTTGTTTTAATCTTCTTTTGTAATAAATATGACATATTTACCATCATCATCAGGATGTATGGTTCCGTCTGTTTCCAATCTCGTATTTTCAAGCCACATTTGAGCTTCCGCGTATGTATCAAAATATATCTTTTGTTTGGTGCTAATTAGTCGCGTAGCTCTATTGTTTTTTCTAACTGCACCTTTCATGTTATTCGCTTGGTTTAATTAATTGTCCAATCGCAACATGATCCGTCCATAACTCCCTTGCTTCTGCTAGCGCTAATTCTACAATTCTAGCAAGCTGCGCCTCTGTAACAAATTGCTTAAAATCATCTGGAATATAATCATATAGTTGTGCGATAACTGTTGCCCGCTTAAGTGGACCAGTGCCATCACCATATTCAATCTCCGCATCTGTTACAAGAACAAGCGCAATCGGAATAAGGTTTGATAATAATCGACTAAGCCATGATAACTTTTCATTTGCCGTAGCCCCATCGAGAGACCGCGCAGTTGTCATGATCCATTGACGAGTTAACATGAATAACGCAATAGTGACAACGATAATTACAAGAATATCGCTCCAGTTATTAAATACATACATTAATACATTCATTGAACTTACCTCCGTTTAAATAAATAGATTTTATTATCATTAGTAATCTTCGTAAGGGCCTTTTAAATTACGAAGTGAATATTAATTATTTCATATAACCTCCTAAATTAGAAAAACAAATAGGGCAAAGTTTCCTTTGACCTATCCGTTCAACATTTTCATGTTACTTCGACAAACTCGCCATCTATTACATCGTTCTGATTATTTTGCATCTCTTTAAATAATTCTTTCGTAATAACAACAGATTCAACAAACGACTCGACTACTAACTCGACTTGATCACCAACTACATTACCGACTGCTACGGCAATTGCATAGCTACCAATAACTACTAGGGCGTTTTCTGACTTCCCTAAAGTTTCTGGTATAACTTTTTCAATCGCATAGCGGATAATTTTCTTGGCTCCAAATCCAGCAACTAATCCAGTTGTAAGTTTAACTGCATTATATACGGCTTTCCTTTTTAATTCCGATTTCATTTCTAATCTCCTTTTTTAATATGGTTTAAGTTTCATTATAGCCGTTGTAATTATTGCGAGATAGCAGCTTTTTGAACTAACATAGATGCAACCCCATCAACAATTTGGGATCCAACAGTTATCCCAATTGAAACCGCAATAAGTTCGGAAAGAGAAGCCTTCTTAAGGGCATTCGATACACCTTTGTACACCAAATAACCAGCAAGACAACCAGCACCAATACTAATAGCAACCTTTACATTTTCGTTCATTTTTCTCCTTTTAATATAAGTGGATCACAGAAACAAAAAGGAAAAGGGTCTGTGTTAGACCCTTCCTCTCATTACGAATCCGAGAGCTTTCGTTGAAATTACATCTAATTTCTCAAAGTTTAATATTAACAAAATTCCTAATAAATTACTAGCCACTATAACAACGGTATCGGGTGATATCTTCCAGTCTGGTTGTAACACACTGGAAATATCCTCGTACCTCTGTCTAAGTCTTTTTAATTCCTCAGGATCTTCGGTTAATGTCATTGTCTGAGCAATTTTATCTAATTCTTCAATCAATCTCTTTTTCGTATTTCTAGAATAGTTTCGCATAATCCTTCTCCTTTTCTTTTATAATACGTTCATTATAGGATCAGTTTTTTTTGCGAATTGGATTACTCGGTTAGAAATCCAATATCTAATAGAATTATCTATTTGTTACCTCATAGTTTAAGACTAAGCATGGTTTGCCATCTTTTGTTAATTGACTGGTAAAATGTATATCCAAGAGCCCATGGTCAATATTAAAACCTAAACTATTGCCAAGTTCAATCCCATCTAGTCCTAATTCATAATAAAACTCGTTTAAAGAAATAAACATCTCACTAATTAATGATCTATTTAATTCATTAATTTTTTGTCGGATGGTTTCAATATCTGATTTGAAATATCGTCCTGAGAGAGAATCAAAACATAAAACGTCTCCATTTCCAGTCATTATAATTTCAGTTTGTGCTGTGTTGCGAACATGATCGGCATCTATGGCATCTCTAACTTTACGCTCCTTATTATCACCAATCGTCTCAACAACTTTTTCTTTATACTCTTTAAACGCTGTTTGAGCTATTGAGTATAAACCGGCTAACGCAGCATTTCGGCTAGCATGAACATGGTTAAGACCCATAATAAAACCTATTGTTGATACACCACTAAGAGCTGGCGGAATATAATACTTCCACACAAGCTTAAACTTGTCTTTAGGTGCTTTTAGATCTTTGTGCCTTTGAAGTAGTTGATCGGCTTGTAAAACAGCCTTTCCTGTCATTAAGGCTGTTGTTATGGTACCCGTTATTGCAGCAACAGTTAAAATCTGGGTACTATTCTCATTTAGTACAATCTCAACGCCTTTAATAAATTTCGGAATTGTAAATTTAGCCATTATGCCACCTACGATAATTTGTTTTTCCAGAAAATTCCCTCGGGGTAATTCTTAAGGAAAAATTGTTTAAGCTTTTTGGTGAATACTCTTTCATGAAATTCTCCTTTCACTTCCATTTTGAAGTTTTTAAAAGTTAAAAATTTTATGTTGTATGGAAACCGCGCGAAAAGATTAAAGCCTATGTTTGGCTTTTAATCTTTGATCCAATATTATCTTAATCCTATTGAGCATTAAGAATGTCGACTACAATTTGCATGGCTTTTAATTCAACAGCCACTCCAGCAATCATAGACAATCCATCAACAAGTAGTGCCTCTTTACAATTCGAGGGTTTAACAACTTTCTTGAGTATCGTCTGCGTTGCGTAAGCGGTTGCGCAATAAGCACCAACACCAACAGTAGCAAGAACAACAAATTTTAACATTTCAATCTCCTTTTAATAATTTTATGGTTTCATTATACCCGTTGTAATTCTTGCGAGACAAAGAAAAGATGACATGTTTTATATCATCTCTCTTATAACCATTCTATTTTCTCCATCCGATTTCTTCTTCTTCAATTTTAACAATAACTATATCTGGGTTAATTTGCTTTGCTCTTGGTATCCATTCCTCAATTTCTTCTTTTGATTTAAAATACCTAAGATCATCACATCCAGAATATCTATAGTAAACTGCTAACATTTTCATTTCAATCTCCTTTTAATAATTTTATGGTTTCATTATAGCCACTGCGATTATTGCGAGGACAAAGAAAGGGTCTAAGCTTTTAAGCCTAGACCCTTGTTCTACTTTAACAAACCTTACATCCTTTAATTGGTTTATTAATACTTACATCTTGAAGTAACTGACTTTCTCGTTTAAGTTTGTCATCACGATAATCAAGTTCATTTTCATATGATCTTGTGTATCTGATTACACTCTTATACTTCTTATCTGTTCTATCAAATTTTCGTGACATAATAAATCTCCTTTACAATAATGGTATGGTTTCATTATAACCTTTGCAATTATTGCGAGAGCTACATTGTTACTCCTTGTGGGAGTAGTATTTTTGGTTTCTTTTCTTGCTGTTCTTTCCACCATTTCTTGAACCACCAAATTGTTTGAGAGCCTCCGGCACTGACTTCCTTATCAAGTTCAACATTATATGAAAGATAATATTGATCAGCCGTAAAAGCTGTATAAGCCATACTAACAGCAGAAGTGCCTACATTATTTTGATAACTTGTTCCACCACCATGCCACCAATCGCTACCAGAGCCTATAGCTCCACTATCGCTCAGTTCGGTGAATCCAGTGGGTGGAACATAAAAGGTGGTACTAGTATTAGCGGAACTTTTAGTACAATAAACAAATTGACCTAAAGCATCTCCCCTTTGTGGAGTTACTGATATTGGTGTTTTTACTGTTGCCGTTACAATTTGTCTATATCCTTTTGAGAAACTGAAAAGGATAGCATGTATAGAGTATGTACTAACACTACAAACAATAGTTTTTGTTCCGGCAGTAACTTTTAAACCAAACAGCCATGTACCACTAACCGCATCGCCGAGATGGGAAAGTTCACTCATGGAAACACCACCAACAGTTATTGTACCTTGCCTTTGTTTTTGTATTAATAGATATCCATTATAGGGGATTGAATAATTACCGTTTATAACTTGATATCCATTCGTATCTTGTACTAGACCGCTTATAGGATAACCAACAATATCTGCCATACTAATCCTTTCTTCTAAACTAGAAAGGCCGCTGTTAAAGCACTATCAGCATCAGTTTTTAAACCCAATAAAGTTGGAATATAAGTTGCAGGTAAAACAAACCAGTTCGGATTACTTTCTCCACCTTCTGGCATTGTTACCCAAAATGTTGCTTCTCCAGTTTGCCAAACCTTGCCATTATTGTCCACAAGATCATATAAAACGGTTACCGAATTACTCTCATAGTTTACAACAATTCGTCTAATTACTAAATCAACCAATTCAATTATTTTTGTCATGAGAATCTCATTCCTTTCAATGATACAGCAACCTTCTTAACACTTGTTGGTGCCGTAGCAATTCTGAGTCTTATTATTGAACCTTCTGCTAAATATTGGGCCGAGAAGGTTCCAGTTGCTTTTACGGCCGAGGTCATGGTTAAAGTGCCTAATGTCGTCCAAGTTCCACCTGAAAAATTAGCATATGAAATAATTTCTAAGATAACAGAGATACTTCCAGATGTTAAATCCATAGATGTTATGGTCCATGTTAATAATTCGGCTCCATAAGGACATTCGGCTGTAACTTTGGTTCCAGTTGTAATAACCTCAGCTCCATTGTCAATAACTAAAGTCACACCCATTTTTCCATTTATAACGTGTTTTAAACCGTTTTCATCAACAGCTATAAATTTGTTTCCTTCGTTAATCAGTTTCATACGATTTGCGGTTGCCGATGGTGCAATAACTTGTTCTGCCAATTCAATGACGCCATTATCAACAGCGCCACTCGAAGCTCCAACAATAAGACCGCTACCAGCATGAAGATCGCCGCTTGCATTAATATCAACTCCAGAAATATTACCAGCGGCTGTAACGGCGCCATTTGAAGCAACCGTTCCACCAGTTACAACCCCCGTTGCTGCTGTGATATTACCATCGGCGATCAAATTTAAATCCGTGTCAATATTGCCATCAGCATGAATTGCACCGGCAATATCCAATGGTGGTCCGAGAACTAATTCTAGAGCATCAATCTGAGCTTGAAGGTTGGTTACCTGATTTGAATCTAATTCGTTCTGTAAATTGGTAAACCATGTATCAAATTCGCTTTCCCATTGCGCAATAAGACTATCAATACTCATTGTATCAAGAATACCAGTTACAAATGGACATGAAGCCATACCAACTTTATTAGTAATCATACCCGCCGTTATTGTTGTAGTATTTGCCGCAACATAAATAAGAGCTAATGGATATTGATTAACTGTTTCAGTATTTGTTAGTGTTGGTTCAGCTGGTGAGGAGCCAGGTGTACCACTTACAATTTTAATTGAATTAGCGCGAACTTCTTCCAACTTATTTGTTTCGAGAACTATCGCATCAATTCTATGTAAAGAAACACCAGCAGCTGGAACAACCAAGGGATAATCTGCATCATTATTTGTCCAGGTTCCATCAAACCATGCTCTTCCTGATCCAACAATAATATTCATTCCACCGAGAGTTGAATTTGGGATTACCATTAGTTGGTCACCAATGCCCATAAACACACCATCATTTATTACGCCATTTAGCATTGCACTAAAATGTTCGGCATTATACAGACGGTCCTGGTTTAATGAATTATAAAATCCATAAGTTAAAGCCATATTATCTCCTTCTACTGTTCGTTATAATGACGAACGATATTTTTTTGTGAGGCAATTTATTCATCCACCTCTAAGGTCCCCTTGATTAATCCACCAAGTAAACTAATTTTCCACTTTTTTGGTACGTTGTATATTGGTAAGTCTTGTTCTGGTGGTAACTCTTGTTCGGATGGTTGTGTTGGTTCAGTATCATCAACCGGGGGTTGTGGTAGTGAATCATCAATTTTCCATTCTCGAGTTGTGTCAACTTTATATAGACCAAAATCGTACTCCCACCATGCTGGTAAACCATAATCACTCAAGGATACCGGTTTACTTACACCTGGCTGAAGCAATAACAATTCCCAATTATTTAACAACCTTAATGCTTCTGTTCGATTATTTTTTAAATAAGCATCCCAGGTAACAACATTTAAACGCAATAATGGTTTAAGATTCGTGGCGAAATAATCAGATATATATTGACCATATACTCTTATATGATCCAAATTAAACTGATACTCTCCCTTTGCTTCCCAGATATCAACTATTAATGGATTGCCATTATTCCAATTGGCATACCCTAAATCATCTAACAACCACTTAAAAGCACTTGCATTATCATATTCAGTATTACTTACCGATAAAGCTGGTTGGTGAATAATACCTCTTTTATCATGCTGAATGTTTGCCCACTTTGATAAAAACAATGGTTCTCGCTCGGTCCCGATCATTCCAACCATATAAACAAAATCATAATTCGAAGGAATGAGGTTTGGATAATCATTTATTACGTAACCTTTTTTCATTTTATTCTCCTATTCAATAACAAACGTAGGATATATTTTTGTGCCCTGTTCATTCGTTGATCGTATAATTTCCGTAATTCGAGCACTATACTCAGTTCCTCGGCCATCTTCTAGTTGAACAATATCACCTAAAAAGAAGTCGCGTCCATAAATATATTGAGAATCTGTATCAATATCTGCTTCTAATGTATTAAGTGCTGTAAGTTTGTCTAATTCTTCATAACCCTTACCTTCCAAATATGCTAAATACTCGCCAGATGGAATCGGTGTTCCCGTCTCATCATCTAAGGGTATATCACTACCATCAATATAGACTTCTTTCCTATCTAAATCAGTATCCGTTCCAACAACAGCAACTGGAACTGTAAATTCATCTCCAGCACCATATACGTAGCCAACAGACTTATGATTTGTGTAATCTTCTATTGAATTAGCCGATACGAGATTCTCAAATTCTCGCGAAAATATAACAAAAGGATAATCCTGTTGTGTATAATCTCGCCGAGTTCCATGATAAAAAGAGAATATAAATTTAATAGACGGAATAGTTATTAACTCTTCATTTAACTCTATCTTAAACCCATACCCTCTTGGTCTGCAAAGATCAACAAGTACATCATAAACAGTTTCATTTTTTTCAACTACTTTATAAATTGGATTCATTGACCACGAAGATGTTCCTTCTGCAAGAGTAAATCCATTTATTGTTCGATTGGTATCAATCGGGCTAATTATATTATCATAAAACATACTATCGACAAGAGGACTAAAAAACCCAATTGTTGGCGGAAAACCCAGGGCAAGTCTCCTTAATAATATTGACTCAAGAGATCGTCCTTTTACGGTTAAAATATATCCAAGATCTTTATCAAATTCCACATCGCGATTCTCTACAATCATTGCTTTTTTTGAATCATTCAATTTTACAAATCGATTCGGACTCATTAAAGAATGGAGAGTCGCATTATATGGTGCATAAAATTCAAAGTCTCCAAATCCATTAAATCGCTCAATCCATAACAAAGAAGTAAAACTATCAACTATTCCAACCTGTTTAAGGTTACTATCTATTACAGTTAGTTCTTCCATAGTTATAATCCTTCGTAAAGGGTTGGATTTTCAATTCTTACTTGCAGATTGTTTTCACCAGAAGAAGCAGAATATCCAATAAGATTATCACCAGTTCGTAAGATTAACCATTTCGAATCAATAGCCCTCATATTAAGCATATTATAATACACACCATTTCTTAGAAACTTGACATATTTATCTCCTCGAATAGAAGAAACGATTAGTTCATCTCCAAGTGTTAAACCTTGAGGATCCCAATCAACTGTATATAATAAATCGGTAATAAGAGAAAAGGTTTCTCCAGTCAATTCATTAAATAGAACAATATTTTCCGCTGAACCTAAAGCATGAATATGAATAACCATTCCTGTATCGGCTTCGCCATAATATGGAACGTTAATTATTGTATTGTTTAAAATTTGAGAAATTTCTATTAAATTTAGAGATAGAGATTCATTTGAAAATGGAAATTCAAAGAGAGGATCTATACCACTTAATGAGGTATAGGTTAATGCCGATGAATAAAAATATGGATCTGGACATACAATCGAAATCTGAGTTGCAACCCGTGGACTAAAAATGTTTACTGCATTTGATTCAACATATCCATATGTGGTTGCCTGTCTTGTTTCGGTTATAAACTCGAGTGATACTCGTTTTTTTATTGGAAAATATTTGTATGTTAATAAACGCGCCTCCTCTGGACTATATTTGTCTCCAAACACAAATGTAAATACAATATTTCGATTAGAAACCCGGGAAGTATTATAAACAGAACCGTCCTGTGCGGCTAATTCCGTTGTTACAACACTAGCCTTCGGGGGTTCTAATCCTGAAATATGTGCAAGGAGGAACCCGGATTTCTCCGGGAACCTCAATTCTACTGTTAGGACTTCGCCTAAATGGTTAGTTATTTTAACTGAATTTATCATTAAGGGGTTACCAATCCTTTCAGCATAGCTAGTTGATTTTTTGTTTGTCTGTAAATTTCAAGTTGTGATAAAGCCTTAGGTGAATAATTATTCTGAACAAACTGAACATTTTGTCCTAAGGGTTGGTTATCCTGAGTAGTAGCTGTCTGAACTATTGCATTTTGTTGTAAATCGCTCAAGGATTGACTGTTTGCTAAATTATAAGCAGTAGTACTATTCAATAAACCATTTATCGTCTCTGCATCGTTTTTAATATTACTTAGATCCATGACTGGAGTTATAACCGGGTTAAGTTGAACTTCACTATTAAGAACATCAGATATACCACTTATTGTTGATTTTATTCCTTCAACAGCAGAGGTTCCGACTCCTTTAGCAGCAGAAATAACTTTTCCAGATAAACTTAGCAGACCATTTATTAAACCTTCATCTGCATAACGACCGCTAGCATATGTTTCCTTTGACGGAGACTCATTACCCATGGCTTCGTTTATAGCATCAATAATACCTCGGCCCAAGTCCTTTGCCGCTGCCAGAACATCTGCAATACCATTCGTAATTCCGTTGATTAAACCTTGGACTACATAACCAGCAATAGTTTCTCCTTCTTCGATTTTCAAATATGATTTAACTCCATCCAAGAAAGCTGTTGCTAAATTTTCACACGCCTCTAATAATAATGGAGTGTTAGTTTCAATAGCAGTCGCTAATCCATTAATAAAGTCAATAATCACTTGAAAAGCGGTATTTGTAATCTCAATGGTTGCATCTCCTATTCCTTCAAGAAATGCCGTAATAATATCAACACCAGATTGAATAATTTCTGGGATTTTAGCTGCAATTCCATCCATAAAATTAATAAGAATATCGGCTGCAATCTCAATAACTTGTTGAATATTATCTGCGATTCCTTGTAAGAATGCTAATAATAAATCGAAACCAGCTTGAATAAAATCTGGTAAGCGTTCCGTTATTGCTGTCAATAGTGTTGTAAGGAGATTAAGAATCGTTTCAACGATCAACGGAATGGCTTTTCCTATTGTTGTTAAGACTGTTGTTAAAATTGTTAGTACTGCTTGTCCAATTAATGGAGCATTATTAATAATAATTTTAAGAAATGCCATAAATCCATTACCAATTTGTGTTACCGCAAATGGAATAAGTTTTAAGAATTCCTTAATACCAAATATCATTACTGCAATTGCTCCAGCGCCACCGGCAGCAACGAGTGCTAGTCCGGTTCCAAACAACATCAAACCAGCACCAGCAGCGAGAGTTGCTAATCCAATTAAGAATATAGAGACAGCTAGAGCGGCAATAACTGGAACTACGGGAGCTAAAACCATACCTGCAATACCAAGAATAGCAAATATCCCAGCAATTGCAAGTAATCCTTTTCCAATAACTTCAAGTGGTAAACTACCAAGCATTAATAAGGAAGGCACAAATATAGCTAAAGCAGCTGCGATAAGAATCATTGCAGCAGCCCCAAATAACACCTGGGGATTTGCAATTGCAATCATACCAATAGCTAAAAGTGCCATCATGGCACCAAGTGCTCCAATACTTTTTGTTAAATCATCCACCGACATTGTTGCAAGAATTGCTACTACTCCAGTAAGTTCTAATAATGCGATTGCAATAATACCCATAGCTAAACCAGCAGCTGCAATTCCAAGAGCGTTGGTACCCATTTGACCCATTACAACCGAGAATATAAGCATCTCAGCCATAAGGACCGATATTGCCGTTATCCCTTGTTGAAGTTCCTCTGGTTTCATGGTAGCAAATATCTTTGCAGCTCCAGCCATTAAAATTACAGCAAGGGCCAATCCCATCATTCCAGTTGCAGCTCCAGTAATGTTTCCACCACCTTTGCTGAGAAGCATCATTGATGCTATTAATTCAGCAATGACTACGCTCATGGCCAGAATACTATTTGGATCCACACCATCTAGTTGTTTTAGAGCAAGGGCCAAAATAAAGACGGCACTTGCTAATATTAACATGTTTGCCGCGCCTCTAAACCCGCCCCCGCCAGATTTATCCAAAACGACCATTGCTGCACCTAAATTTGCAAATAAGACAGTTATAGCTGTACTAGCTGATAAAAGTTTATCGCTGGGTAGCAGAGTTAATACCAACAATGCTAGGGCCAATATACCTATTGCTATGGCAATGGTTTGAAGTTTTTGTGCATTGAGAGTCTCTTGATAGGTTTCTAAGGTACCTTTGAGACCATCAAATATACCACTAATATTTTCAATAGCACCTCCTACACCATCACCAATTCCTGCCATACTTTTAAAGAAATCAAGAATTCCATACCCAGCTCCACCAACCGCAAAACCAGTTGCAATTTTAAGAAAGCCCGATAGGCCCTCAGTTTTCCATGTATCAGCAAAGAAAGTTTTAATTTTGTCAAAGACACCTTTTAGGAATTCCCATATAGGGGATAATTTATCACCGACATAAGTAAAAAACGTTTTTAAACTATCATGTAACTTATCCAAACCCTCCGTACTAACGCCCTTCATAGATGCAAGTTTATCACTAAATCCTTGAAAGAAGTCACCAACCTTTTCAAATTTAGGAAGATTGATTGACCAGTCCTGAAACTTAGTAAAAATATTCTTTAAACTTTCAGTAAAGAATTTTGAATCTTTCAAAGCTTTCATACCATCTTTAATCTTAGTAGCAATTAGTACAATAGTATCTGCTATGGCTTTCGCAATGGCAACAAATGTTCCAGCTTTTTTAGCTGATTCATTCAACTTAATAAACCAATCTCCAAGTCTGGCAAAGAAACTTAAAATATCCGCACCATCTTTTTTCGGAATCATATCAAAGACCTGCTTTATTCCATCAACAAGACCTTTTATAACGCCTTTAATAACATTCCAACCTAACTGCAATGCCGAAAAAACTCCCTTAAATATGGTTTTAATTTTATCAAGTTGTTCTTCTGTAAGAACAAGCGAATTTAAAAACTCCCTAATACTTTGTGCCAATAGGACCAGTTCGAATTTTGTTTTTGGGGGAAATATCTCTTTAAATGCATCTGTAACTGTTTGTAAAATTTCCCATAGACTCTTTATTGGTGTGTCTATATTATATAAAACAGCTTTAAAAACTCCAGCAGAACTCCAAAGTTCTACCATTTCGTTTCTAGCAGCAGAGGTTTGTCCTACAATAGTCCCTATTAGGCTCGAGATATTAGACCAAAGCTCCGAGGCCTCTTTAAAGTCTCCAAAAATATGCTCAAATGTCATTGCCCAACCAGAGCCAAGAGCTTCTTTCGTTGTATCCATTAACTGACTGAAAGTTCTTACTTTTTGCGCAGCTTCTGTTGCTTTAGCACCAATCTCAGTTGTTTCATCTGCATATTTTGCTAATGTTGTAGTTAATACTTCGGTTGTCATCCATTGCTCTTGCAAAGATTCATTAAAGTATTTAGTAGCGCTAATTGGTTCATCCATTCCATTGCCACTAAGAACTTTATAAAGTCCATCTGTCGTCTTTTCTAGAGTTCCTGCTGCAACGGCTGCTTCTAACAACTCGGTTTTAAAATCTACAGTTGCCATATTTGCGGTCTCGATGGATTTCCAATCAATTAATTTAACATAACCAGCAGATAATGCTTGGGCAAAATTATACATTGCTCTTGATGCATCCCATGAACTGGCGCCAGCTAAAGCAGCGGCATTACTTATACCTTGAATAGAGGCAACAGCTAAATCTAGATTAACTCCAGCGTTTGTAAATTTACCAATATTTGAAGTCATATCTGAAAAACTATAAATGGTTTGATCAGCATAATTATTTAATTCTTCTAGTTTTTGATTAACCTGATCTAAAGTTACTGGTAAACCCTCGGCAGTTCTACCAGAGGCCAATATTGTTTTAATGGAATTAATCTTTAACTCGTATTCACCAAACCCCGCCGTAATTTGATCCAATGTTAATGACTTTAATAATTGTTGGCCTGCAACTACTGCTTGATTACCGATTTTCATTAATGCCCCAGTAGCAATCGCTCCTAAGACTGAAAACTTACCCATAACTCCACCGGCAATTCCACCAAGCTGATTCATGCCTCCGCCATCGGTTTTATTTAAAGCATCATTAAACTTTTTTAAAGAATCTTCAGATCTAGCAATATTTTTTTCAAATCCGGAATTTTCAAAATCTAGTTGTGCAACACGTCTGTCAATCGTTTTACTCATAAGTTTGCAACCTCCCGTAAGCAATCATCTGCAATTTTATCAAATATAGGTCGCAATGCAGGATTAATATAATCTATTCCTTGAACATATCCACCCGTTCCGGTTCCGTGACCATATTGGATTAATATAGCTAATGGAATACCATTACCAACAATATGATCATTTGTAAATACCAGTTTTGCGCCATCTATTTCGTATCCCCATTGACTAGCGGTTTCACCAGTTCTTATTGGAGTTGCTTGTTGAAGTGCCATAACACCGATTTGACCGTACTTTTCAAATATAGCCCGTATTCTAGACGGTAATTTGATTTTAGTATCATTAAAGAATTTAAATGTGGGCTGAAATTGGCCTTTATGAGTAATCCGTATCATAGCACCTCCTTTCATTTAGTCAGGGCATTGTTTTTCAAGATATTCAAGATATAGTCGTTCAAATTCCTCTTCGGAAACTATTCTCCAACGTGTTTTCTTTTCCCACCAAACGGCCTCTTCTCCATTTCCACCTAATCGTTTATATGTTTCATGAAGAGCTGTTTGGACCCTAAATTCATCATCAGTACAGGCCCCGATATCGCGATGTTCTTTAAAGCACATATAAAGTTCATTACGAATTATACCCTTTAAGGCCTCGGCCATTAAAGCTTGGGAGTTACTTGACTCCTGTAATTGACGATTAATTTCCTCAATCTTTTTCGGAAGCTTACGAACTTCATCCATTGAGTCATCAGCTCTTTTTGCATCCTTAATAATTTTTCCAATTTTTTCAAAGAGCGTAAGGATTGTTACAATCCCAGCCGCAGCAGTTACAATAATTTGCCAAGGTTCCATGTCATTCTAGTGTTCCCTTCTTGTAAAATTAAGAATCACCCATCTGGTATCTGAGACTCTTCCCCAAATAATTTTGCCTCTTTGTTCGGTTTCAAAAACAGTAAAAATTTCCCCAATCCTTGTTGGCCATTCCATTGGATAATTTCTCCCAGGTCCGGAATGAGATGGAACACTAGCAGTTGCTATAACATTATATGGTATAAACTCTGGTAATTTTTCATTTTGGGTCCATTTCGAATCAGTTTCATCTACCTCTTCATTGATAGATACTTCGTCCGATTCGTCAACAAGAGCTGGTGGTTTAAAAAGCGACTTTATAAAATCTTCTCGATTTTTAGTCGGCCTTTTTGATTCTTCGTTCAAATTTTGATCTAAATCTTCATTGTTCACGGCATCATCCTTTCGTTTGTAATTGGTTTCGACGCGCAGCATTTAATGCTCTATTCTGTGCAAGAATTTCATTTCTAGACATTTTCTTTTGCGGGCTATTTTTAATACTGCAAACTCGAATAAGGGTCAAAAGACGATTAAGATGCCACTTTTGACATTCAAATGGAATATTAAGGGCAATCATCCAATAATAAATTAATTCGGAGGTTATTACTTCGTGTTGTCGTCCTGTCTGTTGCGTTTTACCAAATGTTGTAGCTGTCATGGGAGCGTCAATGTATTCATTAATTGTTGTTAATTGATCATCCGTTATAATGTCCTCAATTTTTTCTGGAACATTTCGAGAAACGATCATACATTTAACATAATCGCGAATTTGTTCATTGGTTTTCTTTTCTTTAGTTAAAAAGGGTTTACACCATTTGGTTTCCCATTTAGATAGCGAGATAAGAGAATGTTCTAATTCAATCTGCCTACCTGGCACGTCAACAAACTTAGAGGTTGATTCATCAAAATACTCTTTTTGGGATGTAGTTATAATTAACATTTCTTATCTCGCTTATCTGCTAAATGAAAAGAATCTATCCTATCGATCCAACAACCGTTGAATAAATTTAAGCATATCATCTTGGTTTGTAAGCATTTGCTCAACAAAAGCATCATATGCAGCCGATTGTTTAAACCGTACTAAAACTTCTGAAGATTTATTAAATGCGGATCCATCCTCACTACGTTCACCATAAGAAAGGTCAATAAGTTTATCTAATAGACGACCAACCATTCTGGCACTTTCCGCGACAAGTTGTGTCTTTGGATTAAACGGATCTTTTTCATCAAATTCACTTCCGGTTTGTTCTAATAACAATCCGCGTTCTTTCAGTTGTTCTCCGAGCCTCATAATCTCACTATATGAATCATCAGAAGCTGTTAAGATATTGGCTTTTGAGACATGAAAATATAGATCTTTTGTACGTTCAACGCCATTGAAGTCGGTAAATTTAATTGTTTGTTTTAACATACTTTAATTTCTCCTTTTTAGATTAAAATATAGGCCCCAAAGTATTAGTTTGGGGCCATTGTATTACCAGTTAAACTGCTAAACAGCGGTTAACAAAGTAATAATTTCATCTGGTAATGGTAAGTTCGGCTCAGTTGTAGTATCACCAAACAATTCTTTTTCAAGCAAAGCCAATTTTGCGGCATTTGCTTTTGTACTATCAATAACTAATGTTGCTGTAGGTTTGTGGCCCGTCACAGGAACAGGGGTTGTTGAAAGTTCCCAACTGAAAGTAATGGCTTCTGGGGTTTCATTAATAGTGCTGTACGCTTTCTCTGAGGGAGAAGCCTGAGCACCATAAATAATGTGAATCTTATAACCAAGATCATTACCTTCAACATCATTACCAAGAACCGTTACATAAACCAAACCAAATTTGGTTCTTGATTGTTGACCAATAAATGCACCAACTACAGCTTCAACAGATCCGTCACATGCTGCAAATTCATCTGGATAAGTGAAAGCTTCAATAGTTGCAGCAAATTCTTCTGCGCCAACAAGCGATAAATACTTAATATTATCCGCATAAAATGGAGTAGCCTCCGCTCCTGAGGGTGATTCTGAAACGGCTGTTAAACCATTCCAGGCAACCCCAAGAGGATATGCGCCCAAAGCGTCCATAGGATATAGAACGCCCTTACTAACACCGGTTTCGTAAAAACGTTCACCGATTGCATCCCAAACTAATGCTACCATAATAATTAACTCCTTTAGTAGTATAAAATGAATGTAAAATGATGTAGATTATCAGCAACAAAATGCCTATCAAAACTGCAATACTCGAGATTCATTAAAGAATTTGGAATCTCGGATTCTGGATTTTTATCTATAATGGTCACAGTATAACGCGTTTTGTTCTTATACTTAATAGAATCAGCATATGATGTATTAATTGTATCCAAAAAATATGTTATGCATGGATAGGTCATCTTTATCGATGCTGGGGGTTGAAAGTAAACATAACTACTACCTAACAATATTACTAAAATATCATGTAATGCGCGTCGTTTCGTTGAACCAAACTCATCCATTATAGACCTCGCCCAATTTTAAAATCAAGCGCGGACGTGCAATTTCAATAGTTGATACTTTCCATTTAACGCCCTGCCATATCACATATTTAATTGTTTCAAGATTTGCATACGCAAATATATCGCCAATTATACTTATTTGATTTGCTATTACAAGATTATCATTTAGATTATCAGTTGCTTCCCAGCGTCTCGAGTTTTGTAAAATATCGCCACGATATATGCGTTCTACAACATCATCTTCAAATACTCCCGGAGATACCTGTTTTGAAGTAACATAACCAACTTTACCATAAAATTTTGCCATAATATCTCCAGTCATAAAAGAGGGGTCAGTTTCCTAACCCCTCAAAATATCAATTAGCCAGATTAAACGGATGTATCTTCAGTCCAAATAACCAAAGCTGAATGTGGAACAGTTAATGCACCAGAGATACGAGTTTCGATTAAGTATTTATATTGATTGTAATCGATATCGAAATCATCCATCATTGTTAATGCACCACCTTTATCGGCACCCAGGGAATAATCAGCCATGTTAACAACCACACCAGCTAACCAACTTTTAGCAAAGACAGCAGTACTTGGGTTCGGAAAAGCATCCATGGTTGGAACTTCAACAACTTCTTTTACACGCAAAGCAGCTGCTAAATCGCTTTCGTTCTGGTATAAGCGACGACCGGTTGTATCCTTGAGTAACAACATGTTGCTCAGAATATCAGGAGTTGTGAAGAATGTGGGGGTACCACTACCCTGGTAATCTTTACGACCCATAACGATTGCATCAATCAATTCGGCGGTTGTTGGTGCTGTATTAGCACCAGTTGCTTCAACATTTACAGGAACTGCATATAAGGCAGCGTCCAGAGCAATTGGGCGAATTTTGGTTTCGATAATTTTATCATCGCTTGCAACAGAGCGGCCATCGGAATGTAACATTGCACGAGCAATTTCCTCTTCCAACATAACACGCATTTCATTGCGTAACCAAACAATTACATCAAAATCGGTAATATCGATCAAGTCATCGCGATCAATTTTCTGTTTCTTGTAGACGGTTTGCGGATCGGTTGTGCGTTTGAGAATAGCGATAACTTCTTCAGCTTTCTCATTTCCTTTAACATAACCCATTGCCCGAGCGGTTTCCGGTGTCAAATCTGCAACAAGAGTCTTAATTTTGGAAAAGGGAACGTGTTTGGCAGCCCCAAAGACCTTGCCTACCCACTCCATTCGTCGTGAAAGGAATTGTGGGGTTGGAGAAGTTCCCCGATAACCATCGGGGAACAAATATCCAATATCAGTAATTGAATGTTGTAAAGCTTTGTCTTCCTCATTGCCCTCATAAGCCATATAGGCATCCTGAATTGAATCAAAGCCATGGGCCAGGAACGCATTTTTCAGGCTAGCCTGTGAGCGCTGAGCATCGGCCAGGATCTCGCGCAGTTCGTCACGTGTTAATTTGTGCATAAGATTTTCTCCTTCAGTAACAGATTTGTCAAAAACGTTTTTTTTCATATCAGAATCTCCTTCAATAGATGTTTGTTTAACTTCGGTTGTTTCCTCTTCTTCGTCTTCGTTTTGAAGTTCGGAAGCTTGTTTCATCGCTTCAGCAATCATAGCATAAACAACTATTTTTTGCTGGTCATTAAATGTGTCAAAAATTTCTGCAACGGTTGGATCATCGGCCGCATCCTTTTCCTCAGAATCGGTTTTATTCTCAGCATGATAAATCTCCAACTCATCTTGAGATGAAATAATTGCTTCTGTTTCATCTTCAACAATTGATCCATCACCATGTTGAAATGCGATATTATCAATATATGCTCCAGCATTTGCGCCAGCAATGACAAGACTCACTTCTCTAATGACACCGTGCACGACATTCTTTGCCTTTTCAACAAGTGAATTGGCATAGATTGATAGCGCTTTGATGTCTCCATGTTTAATGGCTTCTTTAGCATCTTGTGCTGCAGGAGACTCATTAAATGAACAATATGCATATACGCCATCTTTACGATTTTCAAGCACTGCATGTCCAAGAATATTACTTGGCTCATTGTGCAAATGTTGCCAAACTAATGGAACGGTCTGGCCATCGTTATCTTGAAAAGCATCTGGAAGAATAGTCCGTCCATCGGTGCATTTCAAGCCGACTCTAGTTGCGTAACCACTAAAGTCATATGAACCTTTTTTAGCCATAATTTTTATAACTCCTTCTATTTTGAATTTTCATCTAGGTCTTCACCATCTTCCTCGGCAATGTCTTCTGTCGGCGCTTCCAATTGAGGATTTGCCTGATAATTTGGTTGATCTTGCTGCGGCATGTTCTTGTTACGCAGCTCATCCGCTTGAGGAGCAGTGGATGGTTTTAGTCCAAGAACAGATCGAACTTCATTAGATGTTAATATTTCATTACGTGTAAATCCATCAGCCATATCAGCTAATTCATTTGCTGGAATCAAACGCAGAACATCTTTGAATCCCATTATTCTTTGCCCTTGAGTTCGTGCTGTTTTTGTCAGGAACTTTCTACGCATTTCATCGGTAACACTTGTTACCAGGGGTTCAATAGTTCGATTATAATAATTCATCATCTTAGATTCGCTTGCTGTTCCATCAAACACATCTGCCGAAATCCCAAGTTGACTATACAGCAGATTAGTTAAATAAGTTATCTGCTCAAGCAAATTGTTTTCGGAAGGTCTGTTTAATTGTGTAATTCGTTCTGTGCCATCAGTATAAGCAATTCCGTACTTACTTCCACTTAACTGACGCTCAATAGCTAACCGACGTTCTTCGGCTTGCTTTTGCCTTGCTTCGGTTTTAATAACATATGGTAATTGAATAATTAAATCAAGTTTTCCACTCCCACTCTGCTCATCAACAGCATCTAGTAAAATTAATTTACGAATTAATCGACGAAGAGTACCATTTGGTTCATTCATAACTGCATAATGTGGATTTTCAATAATACCAACAATAGCTTTAGGTAATGTTATTTCTTCCCTGATTCCTTTATTATCATTGTATGCTTCAATCCGAACGTGGTTTGGATACCAAGCCATGACCTTTCCAGTTCGTAAAGATAAAATATCAAAGCCACCGGTCGAGATTGGAGATATTGTTGTATCCGTTGGAATAATCGCAACTGAACCTTCGTCAAACATACTCAAAATAACATCTTGTAAAAATGATCGATGGGTCTGGTCTTTATTTGCTTCAATTGTTAAACAATTGTTTAAGCCGGTATTCAAAGTTTCTAAATAACGATTCTGATCGTCAACTCGAACATGAGCCAAATCATACGAAGCAACATCTAACGCGATACGATTATAAATGGCCGTTAATATGGTCTTTTCGTTGCCTCCAGAAAAGCGAGGAGTTGATGGACCAACAGATGAATAATATCCAAGATCCCGATATGTATACTCTTCATCAGAGACCCCGCGAAATGCATTCCATGCCTTCCGCATTCTATAACTAATTGGTTGGGCCATAGATTAGCCTCCTTTTCTGATTACTTTTTCATATATGTATCCTACTTTCTTGTTAATTCGTATTGCAAATATTAGAATCATCATATCACCCAATAATTGTCTTCGGAACTTTAACAAGTGTTGTAGCAATGGCATCAAGAATATCACCAGGATTCGTCTTCATTGCCGCTTTAGCTAACTTGGCCCCAATTATACCAGCCATTGAACCGAGAGCAATTCCGCCATATTTACTCATAAAATTTTTAGTTGCTTTTATACCTGGAGTAATATCGTCTTCTTGAAGATCTTTAAATCGCTTTTCTTTCTGTAGACGATTAATTCGTTTATCAAGATCCTCATCGGAAAGACTTCGACGATTTTTCAATGCAGATTTCCGATCTTTTTTAATATTAGAACCACTCGATTCACCTTTACGAATACCCCATTTCATACCGCTAACGCCATAATGTTTTAGATCATCACTCTGTTTATTCTGCTTCATCGTCGTCGCCCTCATCTTCCTCAGCTAATGCGGCAAGATCTTCCTCATTGACTTCAAAGAATTCGGCTGGAAATTTAAATCCGGTTACAAAATTATCACTATCAAATTCTGTTTCAAGTACCCAACTTCGTTCATTTGCTTTTGCATGTTGCAGCGCTGAATGTTCTAAATCAGTTACCTGCGTTAATTGAAAGTCTGGTAAAAAATCATTAAAGCCTTCAATCTGGGTTATTTTATAATTTGTTCCCGCAAGATGCTTGGTGGCAACACTATTTAAAATATCCTCCGTCTTTTTTGTCATTGCTTTAGAATATTCTTCGGCTTGGTCATCATTCCACTTTAATTTACTACCATATTTAGCCTTATATTCCTTATTAATACTATCCCAGGGTTTTTGTGCTTCCATTTCTTTATCAAAGTCTTTGACAATTTTATTACTTAAAGCTTTCTTTTCCTTCTTCATAACCTTTACTGGATCTGCAGCATCTTGTTTTTGTTTATTAACAAATTTCGCACCCCAATATGGTCCAAGTGCCATCCCAATGGCAAACTTTTTACCGGTGGGCATACCTTTAGTTGCCTCGTGCCAATCTTCTTCGACACTCTTTTTACCAGAAGCCCCTTTTGATCCACTAGAATTACCGCCTTCAGAATCACTAGCCTTACGAACGCCCCATTTCATACCAAGTACACCAAAATGGGCTAACACTGATTCCTCATCATCAGAATGAATAAGTGAATTAACTCGACGAAGATCTGTACTACCTTTCATACTATTACTCATGTTTACCTCCTTTCTTTAAATATACTACACTATTCTGTAATTTAAAAATACGATTGGATGTATTGTCCATTATACCTCCTATTCAAATGCTTCTTTGTTTAATTTATATGCAACATAAGCATCTAGAAGGGCGGCAACAGAATCAATCTTTTCCGCATGCCTTTTCTTTAATAGCTTTCTATTGCCATTAGTATCTTCCATTGTAACACAATTGCCCATAGTAAATGAAAATAGTTCTTGATCGAATATTAACATCCTTTCTTCACTAAGCTTTTTAAGTTCACCAAGAGGAACTGATTCTGTCTTTGCACCTTGAATTACCTTTTCAATACCGAAAGGTCCATTTTCTCGTTCCCATCGTTCAACAAATTCTCGAGCATTATATGGATCAAACCCAAATGCTCTTATATCATACTGTTGATCGATAATAAACTTATCAAGATCTTCATAAACATCCATCATATCCAAAACAGCTCCGTCTAAAACCATTAGTGATGCCTCTTCAATAAATTCATCATACTTGGCTCTCATCGCCCCTGGTAACTTCATTAAGGTTAAACTTGAAATATAACATCTGGTTTTTATACCATATTCTCCTCGAGAAAGAGGAAACAAAAATGTAAAAGCACAGAAATCATCACCTTGTGAAAGATCTCCGCCAAGGGCACAGGGAAGTTGCCAAAAATTTCGACGACGATGTGGTAAGGTTTCTTCATAAGTAAAGAAGTATGTATAACCTTCCATTGGTATACCAAAGCGCTTTGCGAGAATATCATTCCGTGTTGCAGGAGCTTTTTCAGCTCTTTCAACATCTAGTTGATATGCCTCATATGTTACAGTTCTTCCAAGATTTGGATTGGCTTTTAACCACATCCGTGGATCTTCAACTTCTTTGATATCATCAAGTCTGTAATACCAAATCGAGACATGTGGATTAATGTACTCGCCTTTTAAAATGTCCAAAAGTTCCATTTTGATTGTATCACCACTGCTATTTCTAACAGTCCCTTCGGAACTCACAGCAACAATTAAATAATCATCTAATTTGCTTGCGCCTTGTTCAATGGCCCCAACAACGTCTTCTCTAATGTCTCCCGATAACCATTCATCTATCGTTGTTATCTTTGGGCGAAGACCCTGCAACTTATCTATAGACATTGGGCGAATTTCTAATAAAGAACCAGTTAGAAAGTTTTCAATACCACGTTTTGTAGATGATAATTTTACTCTATTGGCTTTATTACCAGTAGTATTATGTATTGAACCTTCGGTCAAAAACTTAAACAGTGGACCGCGAGCTCGAGTAATAGCAGTTCGAATTGGTGACAATACTTCTTCGCTTTGCTTCATGGTTGGGGCGGTTGTAATCTGATGGGTTGTTGAAGTATCAACACTCAAAAAGAAGTTTTGAATAGCGCTTGCATACATCGATTTCGCGGCACCACGGGCAATGATTAAATATTGCTTATTTATAAGTCTCTTTTTAATCATTCGTGTTACATAACGTCCGCCACTACCATCAGCATTTGGTTCGTATACACTTCTTTCAATAAAGTAATACCATCCAAATATTTGTTCAGCCCATAGCTTAAAAGTATCTAACAAATGAAGGTCCGCACCATCTGTTAAAGTTAATTCCTCTTCACAGAAAGCAACAAAACCTTCAACAGCATCTGAATCATAGTAAATTGATGGATTTCTCACTAACTCATCAATGCGATTCATTTCCAATGCGATTTCTTTACAAACTGGTATCTGACCTCGCAACACGGATTCTCGAAACGCTTTATAATAAATTGGAGTTGCCGTGTTTGATAGTGTCATAATATTTACGGCTTAATCTTTTCGAGGATAGACATATAACCATCATCATAGATTGTATGCATATCCGAAGTTTTGGTATCAAATAACCTGGATCCCCAACTATCCATACGCGCTTCAGTTTCTCGTCTTGTTTTAACAACGTCAACTAATTTTTTTGTACCTATTCCAACAGCTACTCGTCCGGCAAGCAATCCGCCTCGAATACCTAAAGAAATTGCATGTTCTGGAGTAAATCCATCATATTGCTTTTTTGTTGGATCGCGTTTACCTTCATCTGTATAACGTTTTAAAGCATTGTTTGAATTTATTTCTTTAATCCCATAGGTTGTTGCTGCCTTAACCACAAGATTTACTGCCCATTTAGGATCTTTAAAATCTGGAGGTTTTCCCTGAGTAGCCATCGAGCCAAGCATATCAAGTGCAATAGTATTTGCCATAGCCCCAAACATCTTTTCTGGAACGGTTTTAGAAGCCCAATTTGCATTTGCAAAATCAGAAGCTGCTCCCATACTATCTTGAGTACTTATATTCTTTGTAATTTTTTTGGCCTTTGCACGTCTAGCATCCGCAGAACCATCATTACGAATACCCCATTTCATACCTCGAATACCATAATGAGTAATTACCCGTTGATCATCTTTAACTATCATGCCGCCTCCTTTCTTTAAATATCATTAATTCGTTTAATTACATTACTATTTAAAACTGCTTGAAGACCAAAATCTTTATGCCAAATAAAAGCTTGGGCTAATCTCGTGCTTCCAACAAATCCGTTGTCCGTATGCCAGGCATCATTTGCAGTTATAGCACCAATTCGTCGAAAACCAATACCATTCACTGTTGTTAACATTTCTGTATGTAAATGTCCCAAATGAAATTCGCGAAATATAGATTTGCCCCATAACTCGGGAGCTTCAATTTGCATTAATCCTTGCAAACGTTTTCCCTCTTGTTCTCCGTGAGAATAGCCAATAAGATTTTTACCAAACAATCTATATTTTCGTGAAGTTGCCGTTAAATCAACTGTAACGCTATCTGTTTTCGAATAACGTTGAGCAAGTCCAACAACAGCCGCATAACTTAACATACGATCATGATTTCCAGGAGTCCATAATATCTCAACCGGTGCAATTTTACGTAGTTTTTCAATACTCCAAACCAACATATCAACACCTTTTCGAAACATTTTCTGCCAACGGGTGTCAGTTGTTAATTGTGTTCCATTTGTTGTTGTTGCCTTTGGTGTATCATAGTGGAACAAATCTTGTCCGATCGGAAATATGATTTGTTCAAACTTACCAAATTTTAAAGCTTTTTCAATTAGATCTTCTATTGTACTAACCCATAAGTATTCCGCAACTTTAAGATCATAATCGGCCCCGCTTTCTTCCCACCATGCTAATTTACCAAAGTGGGCATCCATCATTGGTAATTCAAATAATAAACTATCTGATGTTGGGGCTTTGTATTTGATTGTATCAAGACTAGCTGGTTCAAGCTCTTTAAAAGCTTCAAGGACCTGAGGAAATGTAAGATTTCCGCCAGTTGGTTTAACTCGTAAAGAAACTGAACATTTCCTATTCTGGACAGTGTGTGGTTGCGATGATTTGACAACTATACCATCAATTATTTCTGAATTGTCAAGTTTCATCGTTGTATCCCATGAACCCTTTTCAACTGTATAACTTAAAACTTCCCATAGCATTGGATCTAATCCCATCTTTGCCATAACAGCATGTGGGCTAGATGCTTCTTCATCGGTTAAATAAATATCCTGTTGAATCGTCGTACTTTTATCTTTGTTTACTTTAAATGTAACCCCTTCAGTTGTTTTTTCTTTATGTTCCTCAATATCATGTTGTATCTCTGGTTCTAGTTGTACAATTTTATTAAATTTATTAATGTGTAATTTTATACCAGCTAAATATAGAGCGGCATTATGATAAGAAAGATGCTTTCCATAAATTCTTTCTAATTTATGTTGAGCGTTTCCGGGTCCATTTAAAATATCGTTAATGATTGAATTCACCAAAGAAATCTCCTTTTATGTAGTTGGTTTATGATGTTGTGAAATATATTCGAGATTCCTATTAATAACTGGACCCCATGATAGAATAGAGAAATTTGAAATCATCTTCTTATCATAAGCCAAAAGGCATACTATTTGATCGCTTGGGGTCCAGATTCTAATCCGAATATCTTTTCTATTCTCCTTTAAAATTAACCTATCCATTAAGAAGAATCTCCTTATCAAAGAGACTATTCAGATTTTTGATCACTAAATGAATATCCAATAACCGGAATTCCCTTGGTAAGTTTATAGGCCAATTTACTGCTAAGCAGTTGTAGTAGATAACCTAAAGCTGTTACAATAAAACCAAGAAGTAAATTTACAGCATTCCAATCAACATGAACATTAAATAACAACGTTGCTGAAACTCCAATAAAGGCAAGAAGATTTAAACCCTTAACCCATTTATCGCTTGTTCCATCTTTAACAACATTAAAGCGTTTAAGAAGATTGACAATCACGGAAATTAACCCACCAAGACTGCCAAGTCCTGCTAAAATACCTAAAGCCTCACTAAACATATAACTCTCCTTTAATACTATTACTTTTTATCAACGATTTTAATTGTCATCATTCTTTTCTCAATGCGAGGAGGATCATTCGATGTTTCTACCTGGCATGTCAATATATAAGAATTTCCTAGAATACCACCAGTAACCCAGGCAGTAACCTGACCTAGACTTTGCATAACTAAAATTACACTTAATTCGGCTGGATTTGATGAAACCACATCATAATTAACAATCGTTTCATTCTCTTCTAGCCAGGGATCTTCATCCAGATCATCTGTATAGTTCCAATCAAATGTAAAATCAAGTTGGGTACTACCAGGAAGTTTTGTAAAAATTGGTATATCCATTTACACCTCTTATTCATTAATTATTCGAAGAGTTCGATCTTCAAACATAATTTTTGTTGATCTATCTTCAAATATAATTGGTATTAATCTATCTTCCGCCATAATCTTAATGGTTCTAACAACTGGAGCAATGTCAAAAGGCGTTATAAATCCAGCAATATCAAAAGTAGAATCGATTAAAATATCCGCATAACCTTCATAAATTCCTTGCGTAGTTATAAATCCATTTACAAACAAGTTTGAATCTATACTAATATTAGCCGATCCATAATGTGTTGGATGTATCACATAACCATTAACAAGAACTTCTGAAGTTACAAATATTATACTAGATCCCTCATATGTTGGATGAGTGACTGATCCATTAACTGTTAATTCGGATAAAATCAGAATATCAGAAGCACCATCTTTGAAACTCAATGATTCAACTGATCCGCTAACTGTTAATTCAGAGGAGATTGTAACGGCTGCTGTACCCTCATGCGTTGGATGCGTTACTAAGCCAATAACCGTTAACTCAGAGGAAACTGAAATATCGCTGGCACCTTCATGAGTTGGATGCGTTACTAAGCCAATAACCGTTAACTCAGAGGAAACTGAAATATCAGTGGAAGCATCCTTATACCCAGGAGCTTCAACATAACCACTAACTGTTAAGTCTGATGAAACTGAAATATCGCTGGCACCTTCATGTATTGGATGAGCGACTGATCCACTAACTGTTAATTCTGATGAAGCGGCGATAGCAGCGGCACCTTCATGTGTTGGATGAGCGACTGATCCATTAACTGTTAAGTCGGATAAAGCAGTTATAGCAGCGGCACCTTCATGTGTTGGATGAGCGACTGATCCGCTAAGGCTTAACTCAGAAGACACTAAAATATTACTTGAACCTTCATGAGTTGGATGAGCGACTGATCCGCTAATGGTTAATTCGGATGAGACTAGAATATCTGTGGAACCATCTTTGAAACTCAATGATTCAACTGATCCGCTAACCGTTAACTCTGATGAAACTGAAATATCACTTACACCTTCATGTGTTGGATGAGCGACCGATCCGCTAACTGTTAATTCAGATGTGACCGAAATATCACTCACACCTTCATGTGTTGGATGAGTGACCGATCCGCTAACTGTTAACTCAGAGGAAACCGAAATATCGCCGACACCTTCATGTGTTGGATGAGCAACTGATCCACTAACTGTTAACTCAGAGGAAACTGAAATATTACTTGCACCCTCATGTGTGGTTGTACTACCAACCGATCCGCTAACTGTTAACTCAGAGGAAACCGAAATATCACTTGCACCTTCATGTGTTGGATGAGCAACTGATCCACTAACTGTTAATTCTGATGAAGCGGCGATAGCAGCGGCACCTTCATGTGTTATGGTTGTTGTTTTAATAACTGTTAATGAGGGAGTTACAGTATAAACATTTAAAGGTGCCCCGCCAGAAGTATATACCCTAAATGAAATTGTATTTCCATTAAACACGGTATTACTATCTATTTGAAGACAATATTCATACTCAGTCTCAGTATTCCAAAGTCCAATAAGTCCAACAGATCCATTAGAATCAAACTGACCCGTAACAAATGTCAATGTTCCAAGTTGTTGTGTTGTAGCGGCACCATCAGCGACAAATGACGAGTTTACAAGTTTTACATAATTTGAAGATGTAGTAACTGGAAAATAACTTCCACCACTATAGGAGGCATATAAAACCCTCCCGTTCGAATCATTCTTGTTATTAACTTCTCCAACCACAAATCTTAAACGAAATGTTTCATCAACATTCTTCGAAATTGGCGTATTAGCAGCCGCAATCCAAGTTGCTCCAGTCTCATTACCATTATCATTTCTAAATCTATATGCTTTTTGAACAACTGATGCGGTTGCCATGAATTACCTCCTTAACTCATTAAATCTCTATAGTCAAGAGCATCATTTATAATCTTGCTATATGATTCATCATTAATGGTTCTTCCAGAAAGCAAATATCCTTTATGCATCATCCAATCTAATGCTCCATAAAGATCAACACCAATCCATTGCCCATTATCAAAAATATAATAATCATCGCCAGAAGCTAAAAACGTCCCACCAAATGGAGTGTGTTGAACTATGGCTTGAATTCCGATTGTTTCTTTTGGTTGTGCGTCACTATGAGATCCATCAGCATAATAAAATCTTGGAAATTTCTTATCCATATCCAACTCCTATAAAAGAAAATATAGGGAGCCGAAGCTCCCGTCCTTAACTTAGAGTTAGATCTACTTCACCAGCACTAAATCGGAAAATATCGTTTGTATAAACCGTCCGATTAATCGTGAGAGTTTTAAAGAAGTATAAAGATCCGGCAGTTACTGCACTACGAATAGCCATACCAACAACTGTTCCCCAATCTGCTGTTGCTGTTGGATATGTTTCCGTATTTACATTTTGTGTATGTCCATCAGTAGCACCCGGCGCAGCCCACTCTGCTGAACCAAAACATTGTTGTCTAGCGTATGATCCACCAGAAACCTCAACACCACCAGAATCTCCCGCATCGGGCATTGTTGTATATAAGGCTAAATATGCATTGGTTGGTTGAGTAAATGATGCGCCATTAAGAATGTGGTCCAGCATTTCATTAGCCAGGAAATATGAAACGTTTGTTCCTAATGTTATCACAAGATTTCCAGCACCAATTGAAAGGGTATCAAGAGTATTAACTGTAAGGGGTGCACCAAACGACCCATAGAATAGTAAATTTCCACCACTCACAGCATCAAAAATTCCAACAGCCGCAACATCACCCCAATTGGCAGTTGCAGTAATAAACGAAATTATAGCCGAATTTGCTACCGATCCATTTGCTGGGGTTCCAAAGGCACCCGTTAATTGTTTGCGAACATAGGATCCACCGGAGACCTCGACACCACCACCAGCGTCTGCTGGCGAGGTTGTAAATAAAGCAAGATAAACACTTGCTGGGGCAGGAAAAGATCCTTGACGTAAAATGTAATCAATAAATTTTCCCTCTAAATAATCTGACATAACCGCAGTTGTCATTATTGAACTCCTTTAAAATAATTTATGTTTAAACATTTGGAAAAACTTTATTCCAAAGAGCGATGACTTTTTCTGTTAATTCTTCGTTTGTCATTGGGACTGATGGTATTGAAATGACACTTCCATCAGAAACCCAACGACTCTCTAAATGAGAAAAAGTTCTAAATTCATCTAATGGTCGTCTTGAAACATTAACATCCAAATAATCCGCTGCAAATCCCAACTCTTTTCCGATTCCGGTGTTTGCCCCTATCTGCCACATTTCATAATCTTTTCTTGATGGTGGAAGACTTGGAGTGCGTACTCCTCCAAAAATATCTTTTAGGTGTTGGAGGAGTTGCGGGACATAATAACTTGATACTTCCCATTTCGACCAAGGATATTGGGCATGATGGTACATAAATTGATCAAAGTCGTAATAATAATCAAACCAATCGGAATAATCATATCGATTTGAATAAAATTTAATTCTTTTATCTGGGAAATCTTTTTGGAGTTGTTGCATAAAGCGATATGCAGATAATGCAAAGGCACTTGACTTTTCATTAAATATTTTTTCTCCATCAAGTGTTAACCATTCAAAAGCAAGTCCATCGATAGCTTTCATAAATTTATCATACTGAGCCGTCCAACTTGAATGACTAGAAAGATAATGATAAAAATCTCGAACAATATGTGGATGCTCTTCAAGCTCAGCATAAAAGGTATCTAAAGCTGGATCAATATAAATTGTTCCATCTGAAACTCCCGATGATGCACGAACCATACAATAATCGATTATCTCAAGTGTTTTTGTAAATTCTGCTTGATCAAAATCAGCTGCACCATTATAGCGCGAAACATCAATCCCGGTTGCAAGACCAGAGCCAACAATAATATCAAGTATTGATTTGATAGTACTATCCATTAAATAATCTCCTCATCTTCAGCAGCTTCTGCCGCGGCTTCAGCCGTTAATGTATATGGTTCTTTTTGAAGTTGTAGTCGCCATTCTAATTCTTGAATCTGCTTTTCAAAAGCACCAATCAAGAAAGAATTTTGTGGAGGATCAAACAATAGTCTAGTACGAATATAGACATAGGGTTTAACCGCTTCAAGATCTGTTGCTAAATCAAGAAACTCACTCCACTCGGTATCCGAATCTGTCATCGAAAATGTTTCACTTGGTCCAACACCCAATTGATTAAGTGTTAGAAAAACTGAATTAATATGCATAATCAATTCTTCATCAAAAGCTGTATCAACAGCTTCAATACCAAGTAACTTTTTAATTGAATCTAATATCTTCGTTCCCATAAATCTGTATCTCCTTCTCTTCGTTCTGGCGAGATGGTTAATAAATTAGTTTTGTTTCCAAAGTGAATTGCGTTGTGTGTTCGATGCGAAACAACAATCAAAAATTCTGGATCAATTGCAATATCATTACTGTTTTCAAGATCTTCAATTGTTATTGGATTCATATGATGAATCAAAATTTTTGAAAATATTGGTCGATCTAGAATAGCAAGATCACAAGCTTCGTCGCGAGCGATAACATCTTGACGAACATGGCGCCATTCAACAGATCGATAAAAATCTTGATTAATATATCTATCAAATCCAAAAGTTCCAATTCCTACACTTCCACTTAATTTCAAATATTCAAATCGTTCTTCAAAAGTTTTTAATTTTATAAGTTCTGTGTAGGTTCTAATTTTCATCATCATCCCAATTATCATCACTTGGATTAGTCTGACCAGAATATCTTCGCATTGCTGTAAGAGCTTTTGCATAAAGTTCTTCAACTCTACCATGGGCTTTAATTGCTTCTGTTTTTGCAGAAATTAATTCTTTCTGTTGTTCCAGAATTTCTTTTTCAATTTGTTCTTTTGTCGAGGCCAGTTTTAAAAAATGTGTAATTATTTGTGAACTCGCACTACCATCTCGAAGCTGTTGTTCTGCTAGATCCATGGAAAGTGAAATCATTCTGTTCTCTTGTGCCTCTGGTGTTCGTGCAGGAGGTAACTTCTTTTTAGGTTGTGTTATAGTTTTATTATCGGTGGTCATTGAATGTACCTCCTTTCTATTAGATTATGTAATGTTTTGACTACCTTTTAGTGGTACCCTTTAGGATGCTTATTGTCTGAAAAGGAGAAGAACAGTGATCACCAACACCGTTTTGGAAGAAGACCAAGAAAACAACAATAAGCACCCTAAAGGGCACCCTAAAAATATCCCCCGGAGAAATTTTTAAG